>ERZ860445.193-NODE-193-length-51379-cov-16.150164_pt1 | contig 51379 bp, 44 predicted proteins | sample MGYA00509977_ERZ860445 | MGnify/ENA primary metagenome ERZ860445 (study PRJEB30046, sample SAMN00715233) | human gut metagenome | study: EMG produced TPA metagenomics assembly of the A metagenome-wide association study of gut microbiota in type 2... | reverse complement strand
TGTCCGGCCGTGGGTGATGTGTGTATGCATCCTCTGCTTCTGAAGGCTTGTTTCCCTGGTTTTACGAGGCTGTCTTTTATGTTTTTGTCGTTTTATAAGCTATATACTAATTCGTGAATGAAAAAGCCTAAGAATGGCTTGAAATATCTTGTAGATTTCTAATCTATTCTCTTTGTATAGGTGTTTTGATATTTGCGATGAAAAATGAATCTTATTGTGATATAGATGGTGATATTTGTAGTATATATAGTCAAATCTTAGTTTTATTGATATTAATAAATGAAAAGTTTGCATTTCGTATAAAGAGTAAACTTGTATTCCTTCCTTTTTGTATAGAGATGGTCTAGAGGAAATATTTTTACCATAAACTAATAAACATTATTATCATTGATTTTAAATACCTTGTTTCAATTTTTGATAGAGTTTATTTATTATGAAAAGCGAAATTTTCAAAGGTGTGATCATTCCCTATCTTTTCTTTTATAAAGTAGATTACTTTGTGATAGAGTTTGTTAATTCTATAATGATAGTATTTATTTGATGGATATTTATGGTATTATTAAATTGCTGAAATATTTTCCCGGTTGAAAATTTGGTTGAACATTGAAATGAGGATATTTTTTTATGTTCACATGACAATCATTTTAATATAAGCTTTATTAATGTAATTATTAGGTTTGCTATCTATAATGAAATATATTTTTTATTTCATCTGCATAAATAAAATAATTTCTTTTTATATTTGAAGATAAATAAATTAATTTATATATTTGCCTAGGTAAATAATGAGTTAGTCTAATGAATCTATGAAAAAAGGTATAAGAACTTTAGCTTTATTCTTTTGTTCCTTATTTATTTCATCTTGTTCCGAAAATTCTCCTATCTTAAATGTAGATGTTTTAGTTGTAGGAGGAGGTACAAGTGGTGTGGCTGCCGGACTTCAATCTGCTCGCTCTGGAGTAAATACTTTAATAGTAGAAGAGACTTCTTGGTTAGGGGGAATGTTGACTTCTGCAGGAGTTAGTGCTGTTGATGGGAACTATAATCTTCCTGCTGGAATTTGGGGAGAATTCCAATCAAGATTAATAGCTTATTATGGAAGTCGTGATTCTTTAAAAACCGGATGGGTTAGTAATGTGCTGTTTGAGCCTTCGGTTGGTAATCAAGTCTTTTGTGAAATGGTGAATCAGGAAAAAAACTTGAATGTTTATTTTGATACAGTTTGGAAGAATATAGAACGTGAAAACAATTGTTGGAAAGTTACACTATTAAGGCCGGATGGAACAACGGAAATAGTGGTCTCTAAAGTCTTAATCGATGCAACAGAATTGGGAGATGTAGCCAAATCTTGTGGAGTAGGCTATGACATAGGAATGGAGAGTCGTGATTTAACAAACGAAAGCATTGCTCCTGATAATGCAAATGGGATCATACAGGATTTGACTTATGTAGCTATTCTGAAAGATTATGGGGTAGATGTAACTATCCCTGAGCCAAAAGGCTATTCTCCTACTGAATTTGCATGCGCTTGTGCAAATCAGTTATGTAAATCTCCAAAAGAGCCCGATAGAATATGGTCTAAAGATAAAATGATCACATATGGTAAACTGCCAAATAATAAATATATGATAAACTGGCCCATAGAGGGTAATGATTATTATATAAATCTGGTGGAGATGTTGCCAGAGGAACGTAAAGAAGCACTTCAGGCTGCAAAAGACCATACAATACGTTTTATATACTTCTTACAGAAAGAATTGGGATATAACACATTAGGTTTGGCTGATGATGAATATCCTACATCTGATAAGTTGCCTTTTATCCCTTATCACCGTGAATCCAGACGTATCCATGGTCTGGTACGTTTTAATTTGAATCATATAATGAATCCTTATGACCAGCAATATCCTCTTTATCGCACCTGTATAGCAGTAGGAGATTATCCTGTTGATCACCATCATACCCGTTATCGGGGAGGAGAAGAGTTACCCGATTTATATTTTCATCCAATACCTTCCTATGGCTTACCATTAGGAGTGATGATACCCAAGGATATTGACGGCCTAATTGTTGCTGAAAAATCAATATCAGTTTCGAATATAGTCAATGGAACTACTCGTCTACAACCTGTTGTTCTTCAAATTGGTCAAGCTGCCGGTGCCTTAGCTGCCTTAGCTGTTTCTCAGGATAAGGATATAGACGAAGTTTCAGTACGAGACGTACAAGATATAATTTTAGATTCAAAAGGTTATTTGCTGCCTTATTTAGACGTACCGGTTTCCGATAAAAGATTCACATCTTATCAGAGAATTGGTGCATCAGGAATATTAAGAGGTAAGGGAAAAAATGTTGGATGGTCTAATCAGACATGGCTAAGAGCTGATTCCGTTTTGCTTTCTGCTGAGTTGGAAGATCTTTGTAATTTTTATCCGAAAATAAAGAATAAGGTTGATTTGAAGTCTTTAAAACCTGTATCAGTAGAAAAACTTATGGGGTTGATTCAGGACATAGCGAAATCAGAAGGAAAAGACTTATCTTCTGATTTTGAAAAGATATGGTTGGATTGTGGGTTAGAAAGATGGAATCCAAATGTTGATATAACACGCGGGGAAATGGCTGTGATTGTTGACCATATTCTAGATCCATTTCATTCAAAGGCTGTGAATATAAAAGGAGAGTTTATTCAATAGGTTACTATATAAATTGTTGATATTATGAAAAATACTACCCGACGTGACTTTTTAAAGAAATCATTGCTTGCTAGTGCATCTGCTTTAGCAATTCCGGCTCTTTTTGAGAGTTGTAAAGATACTACTGCTTCCCAAAAGAATAAAATAAATGGAAGAAACCTTGTTGCGGGAAAGCCGAGCACATTAATTGTTCCCAAGAAGAATGGTCTGCCTATAACCGGAACATTTCTGGATGAAATTTCACACGATATACCTCATCAAAACTGGGGAGAGGCTGAATGGGACCTAGATTTTCAATATATGAAAAGTATGGGAATTGATACAGTTATTCTCATTCGTTCAGGATATCGTAAATTCATCACTTATCCTTCCAAATACTTATTAAAGAAGGGATGCTATATGCCTTCAGTAGATTTGGTCGATATGTATTTGCGTCTTGCAGAGAAATATGGAATGAAGTTTTATTTTGGCTTGTATGATTCTGGAAGATATTGGGATACCGGCGACTTGACTTGGGAGATTGAAGACAATAAATATGTAATAGATGAAGCCTGGGAAATGTATGGAGAAAAGTATAAAAGCTTTGGAGGGTGGTATATCAGTGGTGAAATTAGCCGTCAGACCAAAGGTGCTATAGACGCTTTTCATACAATGGGAAAACAGTGCAAAGATGTTTCTAATGGCTTGCCTACATTTATATCCCCCTGGATTGATGGAAAAAAAGCAGTTATGGGCACAGGTAAATTGACCCGCGAAGAATCTATCTCTGTGCAGGAGCATGAGCGCGACTGGAATGAAATATTCGATGGAATCCATGATGTAGTAGATGCTTGTGCATTTCAAGACGGACATATTGATTATGATGAACTGGATGCTTTCTTCTCTGTAAATAAGAAGTTAGCCGATAAATATGGTATGGAATGTTGGACGAATGCAGAGTCTTTCGACCGTGATATGCCCATCCGCTTCTTCCCGATAAAGTTTGATAAATTACGTATGAAGCTCGAAGCTGCAAAGCGTGCAGGATATGACAAAGCCATTACTTTTGAGTTCTCTCATTTCATGAGTCCTCAGTCGGCTTATCTTCAGGCAGGGCATTTATACAACCGTTATAAAGAATATTTTGATATGAAATAAATCATCTGAGAGAGTATGCGAAACTTAGGATTAAATATGGGCTACATGTTCTTTTTGTCTCTTGTAGCTGCTGTTGGAGGGTTATTGTTCGGATACGATACAGCAGTTATCTCTGGAACAATAGGACAAGTAACAGAACAGTTTAAATTAAATGACTGGCAACAGGGATGGTATGTAGGATGTGCCCTTGTAGGCTCCATTGTCGGGGTGTCTATGGCTGGTATTCTTAGTGACAAATGGGGGCGCAAGCTTGTCATGATTCTTTCTGCTTTGCTGTTTTCTGCTTCCGGAATCTGGTGTACGATAGCTCCGGACTTTGTACACCTTGTCTGGGCAAGAATTTTAGGAGGAGTTGCAATAGGTATTGTTTCCATAGTTTCTCCGTTGTATATATCAGAGGTTGCCGCTACACAGTATAGAGGCAGACTTGTATCATTGTATCAGGTTGCCGTAACAATAGGTTTTTTAAGTGCATATATTGTCAATTATTATCTTTTACTCTATTCTCAGAGCAATCCGCTTTTAGAAACACCGATACTTCAATACATTATGGTATCCGAAGTCTGGAGAGGAATGTTAGGTATGGAGTCTGTTCCTGCTCTTTTATTCTTGCTGGTAATATTCTTTATACCTGAGAGTCCGCGCTGGCTGATAGTCTCTCATAAAAAAGAAAGAGCAAAAGGAATTTTATTCCGTATTTATCGCTCTGTACAGACCGTAGAAGAGCATATTGGAATGACCGAATCTGTTTTAAAAACAGAAAATAAAAATTCAGACTGGTCTGTTTTATTGCAACCAGGTATTCTAAAAGCTGTCGTAATAGGTGTGTGTATTGCTATTTTAGGACAGTTCATGGGAGTAAATGCTGTGTTGTACTATGGGCCTTCTATTTTTGAAAATGCAGGTTTGTCGGGAGGAGATTCTCTGTACTATCAAGTTCTTGTAGGATTAGTAAATACCCTAACCAGTATTTTTGCACTGCTTATAATAGATAAAATAGGTCGTAAAAAATTGATTTATTATGGCGTATCAGGAATGATACTCTCTTTAATAATGATTGGTCTTTATTTTATTTTGAGTGAACGGTTCCAATTGTCCAGTGTAGTTATGCTAGTATTTTTTCTTGCATATGTATTTTTCTGCGCAGGATCGATCAGTGCTGTTATTTTTGTGCTCTTATCCGAAATGTATCCAACCCGTGTACGGGGTTTAGCAATGTCTATTGCTGGTTTGTCTTTGTGGGTCGGAACATATTTAGTCGGACAGTTAACTCCATGGCTTTTGACTTATCTGACACCGGGTGGAACTTTCTTTCTATTTGCTGTAATGTGTATACCTTACATTCTTATTGTTTGGAAATTGATGCCCGAAACGGCTGGAAAGTCTTTGGAAGAAATAGAATTATATTGGAAGAATGGATCAAAAAGAAAAGAAGTAATTAAAAGGAAACGATAAGGAATAATTGAATTTGTTGATAAGTGATTAGTTTTAAGGGTTAAGGTAAACGGTAAACAGTTTGGCAGGATTCTTCTTGCTGAACTGTTTGTCTTTATGGCTTTAGATTGCCGTTTGTCAAATCCGAATATGATATTTCCGAAGATTATTTATGGCCTTTTTTAGTAAAGAGAGGGTAGGATAGTGCTGAATCCCTAATTGGTTTTGTCCATTTTTATTTAATGTTTGTTTTTACTGTGATATTTATATGAAGCAATATTCTTTGGATGTAATATTCTATTATTATAGATGAAAAGGAATGAAGCCTTTATGGTATTTTAAATTGTTTAACTTTATTCATCCTTTTAGTAAAGAACTATGCTCTCCTTTGTTTTTATTTCTAATTTTTAACTTTGTAAACATTCTTTATTTATAAAATAAAGTCGTATTTTTGTAATAAATAGTAAAATAAAATAGTTATGACACAAAATCTGCTTAAAGAAATTGAGAGAGGTTCAAAAAGTGCGCAGACTAAAAAGCGGATTATTACTTATTATATGTATAATCGTTCGTCTACCATTCCCGACTTGTCTAAAGAACTCGATCTGAGTGTACCTACTGTTACAAAGTTTATTATGGAAATGTGTGAAGATGGCTATCTTATGAGCTATGGTAAACAGGAAGCAAGTGAGGGACGTCCTCCCACTCTATATGGCTTGACTACAGATGCTGGATATTTTGTTGGGGTTGATATCAAAAAATTTAGTTTGAATATTGGCTTGATGAACTTTATGGGAGATTTTGTCGATTTAAGAATGGGAATTCCCTATGAAACAGAAAATACTCCAGAGGGTTTAAACAGATTGTGTAGTTATATTGTAGACTTTATATCCCAGTCCAATATTGATAAGGAAAAAATCTTGAATGTGGGGATTAATATTTCAGGGCGTGTCAATCCCGAATTAGGATATAGTTTTAGTTTATTCAATTTTGAGGAACGTCCTTTGGCCGAAATAATGACCGAAAAAATAGGTTATAAAGTAACAATTGATAATGATACCCGTGCCATGACTTACGGTGAAATTGTTAAGGGTATTGTAAAAGGAGAACGCAATGTTATATTTATCAATATTGGTTGGGGATTAGGAGCTGGACTGATAGTAAACGGTAGTATTTATACTGGAAAATCAGGATTTTCCGGAGAATTCGGACATTTTAATGTATTCGATAATGAAATTCTTTGTCATTGTGGAAAGCGGGGATGTTTGGAGACAGAGGTATCGGGTGCTGCTTTATACCGTAATCTGGTGCAATGTGTACGTGAAGGCAAACAGTCTATTTTGTCGGAAGCCGTATTGAATGATAATGTAGGAGTGACATTGAGAGATATTATAGAAGCTACGAATAAAGAAGATTTGCTTTGTATTGAATTGGTAGAGGAAATTGGTCAGAAGTTGGGACGTTATCTGGCTGGTTTGATTAACCTGATGAATCCGGAAATGGTAATTATTGGAGGAGCTTTGGCGCAGACTGGTGATTATATTTTACAACCTATTAAAAGTGCTGTACGAAAGTATTCTTTGAATTTGGTAAATAGAGATTCAGTTATTGTGTTGTCGCAGTTGCAAGATAAGGCAGGAGTCGTTGGTGCTTGTATGTTGGCCCGCAGAAGCATGTTTGAACAGTAGTCTTCGATAGAATAACCTGTTTGTCTGGAAAATCTATTTGGGCAAGCAGGTAAATTTTTTCTGACCCAATATAATATTAACTATTTTAGGCTTAAATCCTGGGTAGTATTATAAAATAAATCTTATTTTTGTATTAGGTTTATTAATTATTTAAAAATATACTCTATACTTATAGCTTAAATTTATATATATGAGCACGCTTTTGTTATTTATTGGGTTTGGTGCCCAGGAATTGATTTTTATAGTCTTGATTATATTGCTTTTATTTGGAGGAAAGAAAATTCCGGAATTAATGAAAGGTTTTGGAAAGGGTGTAAAAAGTTTTCGTGATGGTATGAATGATATAGAGAGTATTACTAAAGAAAATCCTGAGAAAAAAGTATCTGAAAAAGAATAGACGGAGTAAAATATTGTATAAAGACAGATACGGTGTATTTCTAAAAAGTACTTATTTCCTTTTAGAAATACACCGTATCTGTCTTTATTGAGTAAAATATTCAGTTTAATGAATAATAGTGCAAGTTCCGTCTATAATTTCACCTTTAGAGAATACACAACGCACATTGATATCCTTATCCAGAATTACGATATCAGCATCTTTACCTTTTTGCAGACTACCTTTCTGATCTGAGATTCCGATGATACGTGCCGGTGTTTCAGAAGCCATTCTCACTGCATCTGCCAATGGAATATTAGCTTTCTTTACCATGACTTGTACCAATGTGTCCATTGTTGCCAGACTACCTGCCAGTGAAGAATGATCTTTCAACTTGCATACTCCGTTTTCAATGATATAACGGCTGTCACTTGATATTTCACCATCATAAGCCGCATATTTCAATGCATCTGTTACCAGGCAAGTTTTTTCTACTCCTTTCAGTTTGTAGACCAGTTTCAGGATCGTAGCAGGCAGGTGAATTCCATCAGCTATCACTTCCACACTCATATCATCAATCAGATATACACTCTCTACAGTTCCTTCATATTTGTATTCACGACGTTTGTGGAAACCGGGCATTGCATTGTAGAAGTGAGCGGCATGAGTAAATCCTGCGGCAAAAGCTTCTTTGATATCCTGGAATTCTGCTTCCGTATGGGTAGCAGCAGTCAGAATTCCTTTGGATGAGGTATAACGAGCGAAATCATGTGCTCCAGGAAGTTCCGGACTGATATCCCAACGTTTGATACAATGTGTTTTCTCCAATAGAGAAATATATTCATCCGGATTAGGTTCTTTCAGAAATTCTTCCCATTGTGAGCCAGCCATCTTCTTGTTCAAATAAGGACCTTCGATGTGCAATCCCTGAATAACTGAACCGGATTGAGACATAAGTTTTTCGCAGACTTGGCTTGCCTGTGAAAGAGTCTCGAAGCTGGAAGAAGACAACGTAGGGAATATAGAAGTGGCTCCATGTTTCAGGTGAGCATTTACCGCACAGGTAAAGGCCTCTTCTGTAGCTTCCGTAAAATCATGTCCTCCACCTCCGTGCACATGCATACCGACAAAACCTGGTACGATATACATTCCTTTTACATCAATTACCTTAGCACCGATGACAGCCAGGTCACTGTTGGTAATTTCAAGAATCTTTCCATCGTTGATAAGTACGGAACCATCTTTCATCCATCCTTGTGGGGTAAGGATATGTCCGTTAATTATTTGTGTAAGCATAATTATATCCTCCTTTTGTTTCTGTTAAAAAAGAGTATTGGTACCTTCTACCAATTCTCCCATTGCCCATACGGCTCTTACGTTCAGGTTGTCGTCCAAAGCAATGATGTCGGCATCCTTTCCTTTTTCCAGTGTACCTTTTCTATCCAATACTCCCATGATGCGTGCCGGTGTTTCCGAAGCCATTCTGATTGCATCTTCCAGAGGAATTTCGGCTTTCTGTACCATGGTACGAATCAGACGGTCCATTGTAGCGATACTGCCGGCCAATGCCGAACGGTCGGCCAGTTTACATACACCATCTTCAATAATAACTCTTGGGTCGAATGCCTCCTGACTGTCACTGGCAGCGCAAGCCAGCGCATCGGTAATCAGTGCAGTTCTTTCTACCCCTTTAATCTTATGAACCAGTTTCAAGATAGTAGGAGGTACGTGAATACCATCTGCTACCACTTCTACCGTCATATCATCTATCAGGTAGATACTTTCCACAGTTCCTTCGTATTTGTATTCACGGCGTTTGTGGAATCCTGGCATAGCATTGTAGAAGTGAGTGGCATGTGTATACCCGGTATTATAAGCGGTGTAAATGTCTTCAAATTCGGCTTGTGTATGTCCTACTGCTGCCAGTACACCCTTGGATGTGATGTATTTACCGAACACCATGGCACCCGGTAATTCAGGAGCGGCATCCCAGCGTTTGATGCAGTTGGTTTCTTCCAATAGTGGGATGTATTCTTCAGGATCAGGATTCTTGATATTTTCAGGCATCTGTCCTCCGGCCATCTTCATGTTGAAGTAATGTCCTTCCAGATGGAGTCCGAGCACAGGGCTGTTAGGCTCTTTCATCAACTTTTCAGTTGTGGCAGCAGCTGCACGGATCATGGGGATGGTAGACGAAGATAAGGTCGGGAATATACTTGTGGTACCGTGCTTCATGTGAGCATTGATGGCAGCGCGGAAAGCATCTTCTGTACCTTCCATGAAGTCTCTTCCTCCACCGCCGTGTACGTGAATTTCTACTCCTCCGGGAACAATATACATACCCTTGGCATCGATAAGTTTGGCGCCTACGATAGCTAAGTCGCAATTGGTAACTTCCAGAATTTTATTGTCGCGTATTAATACGGACCCGTCTTTCAACCATCCTTGTGGAGTAAGGATGCGTGCATTAATAATTTGAGTTAACATGGACTTTTTATATACTTATGTTGATAAATTAATTTCCTGCAAAGTTAGCCATTTCATTGACGTTGGAAAGAAAAAAAGCAATTGTTTCATGCCGGATTTATAATTCATAAAGATTTTATCCTTCATTAAGGAAAAATTTCGATAATACTTTGTACCTTTGCTTCCACGATAACTAACATTTAATTAATAACAGATAATTATGGCAACACCTGAATTCAAGTATCAGCCGATGTTCGAACACGGTAAAGATACAACTGAATACTATTTGCTTACCAAAGATTATGTATCAGTAAGCGAGTTTGAAGGAAAACCTATCTTGAAGATTGAAAAAGAAGGTTTGACAGCAATGGCTAATGCCGCTTTCCGTGATGTTTCGTTTATGTTGCGCCGTTCGCACAACGAACAGGTTGCAAAAATCCTTACCGATCCGGAAGCAAGCGATAACGACAAGTATGTAGCATTGACATTCCTGCGCAATGCAGAAGTAGCTGCAAAAGGTGTATTGCCTTTCTGTCAGGATACTGGTACAGCTATTATACATGGCGAAAAAGGACAGCAGGTATGGACTGGATATTGCGATGAAGAAGCTTTGTCTTTAGGTGTATACAAAACTTATACAGAAGAAAACCTTCGCTATTCTCAGAATGCACCGCTTACTATGTACGAAGAAGTAAATACTCGTTGCAACTTGCCGGCTCAGATTGATATCGAAGCTACTCAGGGTATGGAGTATGAATTCCTTTGCGTAACAAAAGGTGGTGGTTCTGCCAACAAGACTTACCTGTATCAGGAAACAAAAGCTATCTTGAATCCGGCTACATTGGTTCCGTTCCTGGTAGAAAAGATGAAAACTCTGGGTACAGCTGCTTGTCCTCCTTATCACATTGCATTTGTAATCGGTGGTACTTCTGCTGAAAAGAACTTGCTGACTGTAAAATTGGCTTCTACCCGTTTCTACGATAACTTGCCTACTACAGGTAATGAATACGGACGTGCATTCCGCGATGTAGAATTGGAAAAACAAGTATTGGAAGAAGCTCACCGCATTGGCTTGGGTGCTCAGTTTGGTGGTAAATACTATGCACACGATGTACGTATCATCCGCTTGCCTCGTCACGGTGCTTCTTGTCCGGTAGGTTTGGGCGTTTCTTGCTCGGCAGACCGTAACATCCGTTGTAAAATCAACAAAGACGGTATCTGGATTGAAAAACTGGATTCTAATCCGGGTGAACTGATTCCGGAAGAATTGCGTCAGGCTGGTGAAGGTAATGCTGTGAAGATTGACCTGAATCGTCCTATGCCGGAAATCCTGGCTGAACTTGACAAATATCCGGTAGCAACTCGTTTGTCATTGAACGGAACAATCATTGTAGGCCGTGATATTGCTCACGCTAAGCTGAAAGAACGTCTGGATCGTGGAGAAGACTTGCCACAGTATATCAAAGATCATCCTATTTACTATGCTGGTCCGGCTAAGACTCCTGCTGGTATGGCTTGTGGTTCTATGGGTCCGACTACTGCAGGACGTATGGACCCGTATGTAGACCTGTTCCAGAGTCACGGTGGTTCTATGATTATGTTGGCTAAGGGTAACCGTAGTCAGGCTGTAACCGATGCTTGTAAGAAACACGGTGGTTTCTACCTGGGTTCTATCGGTGGTCCGGCTGCTATCCTGGCTCAGAACAACATCAAGAGCATCGAATGTGTAGAATATCCGGAACTGGGTATGGAAGCTATCTGGAAGATTGAAGTAGAAGACTTCCCTGCATTCATCCTGGTAGACAACAAGGGTAACGATTTCTTCAAACAAATCAAACCTCGTTGCGCGGGTAACTGCAAATAAGTAAAATATTTCTGTCTGCCCCTGTAGGGTACAGCAGTTATTGATATCGGCTGCCATTCTCTGTCTGTTGAAGACGGAGGATGGCAGCCTTGTTTTTACGAGGAAGAAAGGGGAAGGAAAGTGCCGGAGTATCTGTTTACAAAATGTCAGCGGACAAGTGAAGAAAAAACGGCAGGTATAGCTTTGGCAAAATGTCAAAACAGAGGGCTCTACACGGCGATATTTGAGCTCCGGTACGAGCGTGATGGAAAAAACAGCCGTTTTAAGGCTTTGTGGAAATTCAGAAAGATAGCTGCATCTGGTGTTTCTTTTAATAAAAGGCGATGAATAAGTAGAACGCTGTCTTTTCTCTGTAAAAGAACAGAAAATAAAACCGATATGTTATTGAAGTTGTGTAAGCAAAAAAGGAAAGAAAAACAGACTTTGGAGCTTAAAATGAGGTATAAAAAACGTTGTTTGTATCATTGGATTACACTATTAATACCGTTGCCCGATGATACAAGTATCGTTGGTCGATGTTACAGGTACCGTAAGCTACTGATACAAGTCGCATTTACACCTGTTACGAGTTGGTTGAAATATGCTTTATAGCAGAATATAAGGGCTTTTTGAAATAAAAAAATCCTCCTTTTCTATGCGTAAAGGAGGATTTTGTATCAAATACGCGTTAGCTGAAAATGTATATTCTTTTAATAAAGACAGAAAAAGAATGTTTTTTGCATCATTGTGTTATCTGATGACAGGTAAGTTTATTTGCTTCCTAAATACAGGAAGAACATACCAATCAGTACAAACACCAGATCGATGATTTTACTTTTCAGATTCTTTTCGTGGAACATCATGGCTCCAAACAAGAAGGAGACAATTACACTTCCCCGTCGTACCATCGATACAATGGATATCATAGAATCTTCCATGCTCAGAGCATAAAAGTATACAAAGTCGGCAGCGGTCAGGAAAACGGATATCAGCAGAATGCACCAGCTCCAGTGAAAAGGAGTGGTAGTTTTACGCTTGGGAAGCCAAAGAAAGAGAATGACTCCTCCCATCATAAACAACTGATAGATATTGTACCACGACTGTACCACCATGTTGTTGAAATGATTCATCAGGTACTTGTCGTACAATCCGCTGGCTGTACCGAATAGTGCTGCCAGAACAATAAACCAAATCCATTTGTTGTGTGTAAAGTTGATACCTTCTTTTTTCCCGGAGCGGCTGAGCAGGAACAGGGATATGATGGCCATAATGACACCAATCCACTGGTATACATTGAGCCGTTCGCCGAAAATCAGCATGGCACCTACCAGTGTCATAACCGGTCGGGTCGCATTAATAGGACCTACAAGGGTGAGCGGCAAATGTTTCATTCCAAAATAGCCGAAAATCCATGAACTCAATACGATGCACGACTTCAGAATAATGAATTTATGCACTTCCCATCCCGATTCAGGTACGAAGAAAATGGTGTCTTGCAGACTTTCCGGTTTCAGATACGAAAGCAGGATAAACGGAAGGAATATCAGACTGGAAAAAAGTGTATTCAGTCCCAGTACGGGGAGTACGGCATTGCCTGCCAATGATTTTTTCTTGAATACATCGTAGAAGCCCAGCAGTGCTGCCGAGCAGAATGCTAATAATAACCACATAAAAGTACGCTTGATAAAACGCCTGCAAAGTTACGATAAAAATCCGAAAGATTTGCAGAAGAGACTAAGTCTCATTATTTTTGAAATTTCATAGCGGAAGAAAAGGCGAGATATGAACGAGCAAGTAATACAAAAACTGAAGATACTGACAGAATCGGCCAAATACGATGTGTCTTGTTCCTCCAGTGGTACGGTTCGCCGTAATACGAAGGGAGGAGTAGGAAATACCGTAGGGGGATGGGGAATCTGCCATAGCTTTTCGGAAGACGGACGCTGTATTTCCTTGCTGAAGGTGATGCTCACCAATTATTGCATTTACGATTGTGCGTATTGCATTAACCGTATCAGCAATGATATTCCGCGTGCTACCTTATCTGTGTCCGAACTGGTGGAGCTGACGATGGAGTTTTACCGCCGCAACTATATCGAAGGACTGTTTCTGAGTTCCGGTGTGGTGCGTAATCCCGATTATACCATGGAGCGGCTGGTGCGTGTGGCAAAAGATTTGAGGGAAGTGCATCGCTTCAATGGTTATATCCACCTGAAGAGTATTCCGGGAGCGAGTAGGGAACTGGTGGCTGAAGCGGGACGTTATGCCGACCGTCTGAGTGTGAATCTGGAGATTCCGACGGAAGAAAACCTGAAACGTCTGGCTCCGGAAAAAGACCATCAGAGTGTATATCTTCCCATGCAGTATATCCAGCAAGGGGTGTTGGAGAGTGCTGAAGAACGTCGCCGTTATCGCCGTGCTCCCCGCTTTGCACCGGCCGGACAGAGTACACAGATGATTGTGGGTGCCACTTCCGAAACAGATAAGGATATTCTGAAAGTGTCGTCTTCGCTTTATGGAAACTCTACCATGAAGCGTGTGTATTATTCCGGCTATGTGGCAGTCAATACGTACGACAAGCGTTTGCCGGCACTGAAGCAGCCGCCTTTGGTTCGTGAAAACCGACTTTACCAGGCCGACTGGCTGTTGCGCTATTATCAGTTTAAGGTGGACGAGTTGGTAGACGACGGGCATCCTGATTTGGATTTGGAAGTAGACCCGAAGTTGGCTTGGGCGTTGAGGCATCCGGAATGTTTTCCGGTGAATGTCAATACTGCCGATTACGAGATGTTACTACGGGTGCCCGGTATCGGAGTAAAGTCGGCTAAATTCATAGTATTGTCCCGCCGTTTCTCGCGTATCGGTTTTTATGAGTTGAAAAAGATGGGAGTAGTGATGAAAAAGGCGAAATATTTCATCACTTGCAATGAACTGCCGGAAAAAACAATACAGGAGTTGGGTGCTGCTGCCATCCGGCGTCTGCTGTTGCCCAAGTCACCTAAAAAAGACGATGGTCAGCTGAGTTTTAATTTTACCTTCGACTGATAAGGTTTATTTGAACCTTTGTGCGTGTATTCTGTTTAGTATTTAATAGAACCTTGTAATAATAATGCCGGTTAAGCTGTTTCTTAAATCTGTGAATTTATGAAACCTTCGAATCTTCTTTTATAGAAAGAACCGGGTGTATTGAATATTTCCAAACTGAAATAGAAAACTGAAGGCTTATGTGGAATCTGATAAAAGAATTGAAACGGAAAGACCACAAACGGTATTTGGGTGGTCTGGACTTTTTTAAGTATATAGGTCCGGGATTGCTGGTGACGGTAGGGTTTATCGATCCGGGAAACTGGGCTTCCAATTTTGCAGCAGGGTCGGACTATGGATATGCTCTGTTGTGGGTAGTGACACTCTCTACTGTCATGCTGATTGTGTTGCAGCACAATGTGGCCCATTTGGGAATTGTGACCGGACTTTGTCTGAGTGAGGCGGCTACCCGATATACTTCCAAATGGGTGGCGAGACCTATATTGGGAAGTGCGGTACTGGCATCTATTTCTACTTCTCTGGCAGAAATCTTAGGAGGAGCCATTGCGCTGGAGATGCTATTCGATATTCCCATTATCTGGGGATCTGTTCTGACTACGGTACTGGTAGTGATTATGCTTTTTACGAACTCTTACAAGCGGATAGAGCGGGCAATTATTGCTTTTGTGTCTGTCATTGGCTTGTCTTTTTTATATGAGTTGGTTTTGGTAGATATTGACTGGGGACTTGCAGCACGTTCGTGGGTGGTACCCAGTATTCCGCAAGGTAGTCTGCTGATTATTATGAGCGTGCTGGGTGCTGTTGTGATGCCTCATAACTTGTTTTTGCATTCGGAAGTGGTGCAGAGTCGTGAATACAACCGGAAGGATGAGGCTTCTATCCGGAAACTTCTGAAATATGAGTTTTATGATACTTTGTTCTCTATGGGAGTAGGCTGGGCTATTAATAGTGCCATGATTCTTTTGGCGGCCACTACTTTCTTTGCACATCAGACTCCGGTAGAGGAGTTGCAGCAGGCAAAGTCTTTGCTCGATCCTTTGTTGGGAAATCAGGCTGGTATCATCTTTGCACTGGCCTTGCTGATGGCAGGTATTTCTTCTACCGTTACCAGCGGAATGGCGGCAGGCTCTATCTTTGCCGGTATCTTTGGAGAGTCTTATCACATTAAGGATATACATTCCCGCCTGGGAGTTCTTCTTTCACTGGGAATAGCACTGGTTATCATCATGTTTATAGAAAATCCTTTCCAGGGATTGATTATCTCCCAGATGATACTGAGCATGCAGCTTCCGTTTACTGTTTTTCTACAGGTGGGGCTGACTTCTTCGAAGCGTGTGATGGGGCAATATGCCAATTCCCGTTGGAGCACATTTGTCTTATATACAATAGCTATTGTAGTCTCTGTCTTAAATATTATGCTATTGTTCAGTTGATTTGTTGCCAAACTCATTAGAATCAGCTAACTTTGTCCCCGTTTTTTAATTATTAAAAGGAAATATATATGGCAGGATATCTTTCGGGAGATGCGCGGAAAGTAACCACACATCGCCTTATTGAGATGAAACAGCGTGGAGAAAAAATATCAATGCTGACCTCATACGACTATACCATTGCACAGATTGTTGATGGAGCCGGAGTTGATGTGATATTAGTGGGTGATTCGGCATCCAATGTAATGGCCGGTAATGTGACTACATTGCCTATCACCGTAGATCAGATGATTTATCATGGAAAATCGGTAATGCGTGGCGTGAAGCGTGCGTTGGTTGTAGTAGACATGCCTTTTGGTTCGTATCAGGCCGATCCTTTCGACGGAGTGCGTAACGCCATCCGTATGATGAAGGAAACCGGAGCTGACGCGTTGAAGTTGGAAGGAGGTGAGGAGGTAATTGATACCATTCGCCGTATTATCGGAGCAGGTATGCCGGTAATGGGACACCTGGGACTGATGCCTCAGTCTATTAATAAATATGGTACTTACGGGGTACGTGCCAAAGGTGAAGAAGAAGCTGAAAAACTGATACGTGATGCTCATTTGCTTGAAGAAGCCGGTTGCTTTGCTTTGGTCTTGGAGAAAATTCCGGCAGAATTGGCAGCCCGTGTGGCAAGCGAACTGACTATTCCGGTAATTGGTATCGGAGCAGGAGGTGCTGTAGATGGTCAGGTATTGGTGGTAGCCGATATGTTAGGAATGACGAAAGGGTTCAGTCCTCGTTTCTTGCGTCGCTATGCCGATTTGCATACCGTGATGACTGATGCCATCGGGCAGTATGTGGCGGATGTGAAAGCATGCGATTTCCCCAATGAATCAGAACAATATTAATGTATAAACTTTTCAGAGAATGACAGAAAGTCGCGATGTGTGTCTTTTGTTATTCTCTGAATATTTTTAATCCTATTTTATATGGGAGAATCATTGAATCCGTTTGCAAATGCTATTTTATGGAATCGTAATTTTTGCCTGCTGATTGTTGCAAACTTTCTGTTTTATACGGCTGTATATATTCTCTTTCCTCTTCTTCATCAGTGGATGGTGTCCGATTGGGGATATTCGGAGATACAGTCGGGCTGTATGCTGGCGGTTTTCGGACTTGCTCTTTTTTTGCCAGGGGCATTCAATAACTATCTGGTCGATGCTTTTAGCCGTAAAGGAGTAGCGATTCGAAGTATACTTTTGCTGGGAATATTGACTTTGGCCTATCCTTATGCCACTGCAGAATGGATGGTCGTTGGTTTTCGTCTGTTGCAGGGAATGCTGATGGGAATTGCTGTCATGGCTACTGGGGCTACATTGGTGATTGATGTAACTCCCAGCAATAAAAGGAATGCAGCCAATCGGGTGTTTGCCTGGTGCAGTATTTTAGGAATGCTGATAGGGGTGCTGTTGGGATTGGAAATCGGACATTGGCTCATGTTCCAGTACGTATTGTATGTCTCAGCATCGTTGTGCGGTATAGCAGCACTTCTTGTTTCATGGGTAGTGGTTTGCTTCAGGGCACCGTTGAATCTTCCTCTGCTTTCTTTCGACCGCTTTTTGCTTTTCCGTACTTTGGTGCCGGGAATAAATATGCTCTCTGTACCTGTTATTTTAGGAATCTTGTTCGTTACGGTTTCCGATACTTTTTTTTATCTTTGCATAGGAGGGGGATTTCTGATTTATTTATTAATCAGACAGATTTATACAGCTCCTTTGAATGGGCGTATACAAATTCTAATCGGCCAGTTGTGTACAGCAGCAGGTTTGCTTGTCTGGTGGATGAAAAGTGGTGACTCTCCATATTATGCCGGAGCATTGCTTATCGGTGTCGGTACAGGATTCTCTATCGGTCAGTTCCTTAGGATGATGATTCTTTTACCGCGTCATTGCGAACGTGGCACGGGATATCATACTTATCAGTTGCTATGGGAAGCTGGTATTGCCGGTGGTGTATTACTTGGAATGTGTGCCGATGCCTGTAGAGTAGAACAGGTGCATTTGTGGGCTTTGGGTATTTGTGTGGCTGGAGCTTTGCTGTACGAAGGGTATGTGCATCGGTATTTTGTAAAGAGAATAGACGAAAAAGAATGACTAATTTAATATAAAAAGAATATGGCAGACGATAAAAAAATTATCTTTTCAATGGTTGGAGTGAGCAAGTCATTCCAAAACAACAAGCAGGTATTGAAAGACATCTACCTTTCTTTTTTCTATGGTGCTAAAATCGGTATCATCGGTCTGAACGGTTCGGGTAAATCTACGTTGATGAAGATTATTGCCGGATTGGATAAGAACTATCAGGGAGAGGTGGTATTCTCTCCGGGATATTCGGTAGGATATTTGGCACAGGAGCCTCATTTGGACGATACAAAAACCGTCAAAGAGGTAGTGATGGAAGGAGTACAGCCTATTGTAGATACATTGGCTGAATATGAAGAAATAAACAATAAGTTTGGTTTGCCGGAGTATTATGAAGATCCGGAGAAGATGGATGCTTTGTTTGCACGTCAGGCTGAACTGCAAGATATTATCGATGCAACTGATGCGTGGAATCTTGATTCCAAGCTGGAACGTGCAATGGATGCATTGCGCTGTCCGCCCGAAGACCAGTCGGTGAAGAACCTTTCCGGAGGAGAGCGTCGCCGTGTGGCTTTGTGTCGTTTGTTGTTGCAGAAACCGGATATCTTGTTGCTCGATGAGCCTACCAACCACCTTGATGCTGAAAGTATCGACTGGCTGGAACAGCACTTGCAGCAGTATGAAGGAACGGTAATTGCGGTAACACACGACCGTTACTTCCTGGATCATGTAGCTGGATGGATTTTGGAACTCGACCGTGGGGAAGGTATTCCATGGAAGGGGAATTACTCAAGCTGGCTGGAGCAGAAGACCAAACGTATGGAAATGGAAGAAAAGACTGCAAGCAAGCGTCGTAAAACTCTGGAACGTGAGTTGGAATGGGTACGCATGGCTCCAAAAGCTCGTCAGGCTAAGGGTAAAGCTCGTCTGAATTCATATGATAAGTTGCTGAATGAAGATGTGAAGGAAAAAGAAGAAAAGCTGGAAATCTTCATCCCGAACGGTCCTCGTCTGGGTAATAAGGTTATTGAAGCGCAACATGTGGCAAAAGCGTACGGAGACAAGTTGTTGTTTGATGACTTGAACTTCATGCTTCCTCCTAATGGTATCGTAGGAGTAATTGGTCCGAACGGTGCCGGTAAGACTACTTTGTTCCGTTTGATTATGGGACTTGAAACTCCGGATAAAGGAAACTTTGAAGTGGGTGAAACTGTGAAGGTGGCTTACGTAGACCAGCAGCATAAGGATATTGACCCGAACAAGACTGTATATCAGGTTATCAGTGGTGGAAACGATTTGATTCGCATGGGAAACCGTGATGTAAATGCTCGCGCATATCTGAGCCGTTTCAACTTCTCTGGTTCCGATCAGGAAAAACTTTGTGGTATGCTTTCGGGTGGTGAACGTAACCGTCTGCACTTAGCTATGGCTTTGAAGGAAGAAGGTAACGTGTTGTTGCTTGACGAGCCGACCAATGATATCGACGTGAATACACTGCGTGCGCTGGAAGAAGGTTTGGAAGACTTTGCCGGATGTGCAGTAGTTATCAGCCACGACCGCTGGTTCCTTGACCGTATTTGTACACATATTCTTGCATTCGAAGGAAACAGCGAAGTGTTCTTCTTCGAAGGTTCGTATACAGAGTATGAAGAAAATAAGATGAAACGTATGGGTAATGTAGAGCCTAAACGTGTACGTTACCGTAAACTGATGGAAGATTAAGTATAAATATCTTGTTTCATTATATGGAAAAAGCTGTTCCTTTTGAGGGAACAGCTTTTTTTATTGATGTTTGTGATGTGTGTCTGGAATCAGAACATATAGTTTAAACTTAAGCCGAATACTTTGTTGGTACGGCTGTAAGTATCGGTTCCTGGAACTTTTGTTCCGTTGTAGTTGTCTGTAGATTTAGTATAGTCACTGTAGTTGGTCCAGAAGTAAGCTATATCCATGTTGAGTGATTGAGTAAAGTGTACTCTTGCACCGAATCCGATAGAATAAGAGTCGCAATAGAAGCTTGTATCTGTCTGGAAGTCATCACTCAATCCGTAGTTTGTCTTTTGGAAACCACCGCTGACGGTAAGTCTTTTGATAACATCCCATTCTACACCGGCAAGGTATTCATGTGTACCGTGCTTAAGAGTTTTTTGGCGGTTGTTCAGCATACCTGCATGTTTGTCATCGAAAAAGTGATACTCTACAGAAGCACGCAGAGTAGGCAGAATTTCGTATTGTGCTGCTACACTCAGGAACGAAGGAATATCACTGGGAGTTTGTTCACCATCGGCATAAGGCTTGATTACTTCATCAGGAATTCCGGCTGGAACATTCAGCGTATTTGTTTTGTTTTCTATATTCAGATTCGTCTTGAATTCGTATTTTGCTGCCAAATTCAGTTTGCCAAGCTTAGCATCTATACCCAATATCGGAGTAACACCCCATCCGCTTTGCTGGCAGTCCAAGTCCATAGTCATCAGCTCTGCTCCTCCAAGTTCCTTGATAAGGTTTGCTTTAAGGTATCCTTCATAGCTACTCTTCACATAGTTCATTCGTCCTCCTACGTATGCAGACAGCCAGTCGTTTATTTTATAGGAAATACCCAACTGTGCACCATAGATATATTGTGTACCGTCAAGAGCACTGTTGATTGTAACCATTTCTGCTCCAATAGGCTGACCGGCAGCAACAGATTGCTGGAAAATACCTGCCTTTACGAGTGAGTTGAACATAGGAAGACCGTTATCGAATGAGGCTTTACCACCTCCACCTGTGATCGCAAATCCTGCAGAGATTGTCCAGTCTCCTTTTTTATATAATCCCTGAAATGAAGGTATGAAAGGTGCTGATGCTGTACCTTCATAATATTCGTTTGCATTCATCAGTTCAGGCTTGCCATTGCTGACGCCTTTGAATGTGGTGTAGTTAGCATGAATACCGCGTGTCTGATAGGCACTCTGTCCAGTCAGAGAAAGGTGAAACCCGTCTCTTTCAAGAAAAGCCAGACCGGCTGGATTGCTGTATACTCCGTCTACATCGATAGAAGCACCGCGTGCTACCATACGCAGAAAGGCAGCATGTTGATTCGTATTTGTCAGATAATCCCCTGCAAAAGTTGGAATTGAAACAATTAGTGCAGCTGCGCTAATAAGTAGTTTTTTTCTCATTTGTTCGGTATTTAGTAAAAATTCGGCGCAAAGATAGGATAAAATTGCACATTAACAAAATTTATGTGTAGATGATACTGCTTGATAATATTATTTGAAATAGTTTTTATTGAAATTAATTTGTTGTTCTCGCTAGGAGATGGAATGGATGGATAAACATTGCTTGACAAAAATAAGAAAGAAATTGTTTGAATATTTAAAGGCAATGGAGTATGGTGAACATTTTCGGATTTTCAAGAATGAGGCCTCTTATATCAATCTATCTCTTTTGTTCCTTTTGATGATAAATACGCATAAAAACCGTATCTTTGTGCAATCTTACCGCCATTTAAATCATTTGTACATGATGTATACCAATAAAGAAATCTGGAATGTGACCTATCCGATTTTTCTCGGACTTTTGGCACAGAACGTGATAAATGTAACCGATACGGCTTTCTTAGGCCATGTAGGTGAAGTAGCCTTAGGAGCTGCTGCGATGGGAGGATTACTGTATATTTGTATTTATACAGTCGCGTTTGGTTTTAGTGTAGGTTCTCAGATTCTGATAGCCCGACGCAATGGTGAAGGTAATTACCGCTCTGTTGGACCGGTGATGTGGCAGGGAACTGTCTTTAGTTTTGTAATGGCAGTGGTATTATTGGGAGTCATGTATTTGTCTGCAGCTTCTTTGGTGCGCATGCTGATTACTTCGGACGATATTTTTCATGCCACATACGAGTTTTTTACCTGGCGTATATGGGGATTCTTGTTTGCTTTTGTCAACGTAATGTTTCGTGCCTTGTATATCGGCATTACTCAGACCAAAGTATTGACAATGAATGCCATTGTAATGGCTGTAATTAATGTGTTCTTAGATTATGTACTGGTCTTTGGTGCTTGGGGATTTCCGGAGATGGGAGTACGTGGAGCGGCTTTGGCTTCTGTTATAGCGGAAGCTTCTTCTATGCTGTTTTTCTTTATTTATACCTATTGTAAGGTAGATCGTAAGAAATATGGTTTAAATCGTTTCGGCCGCTTTGAACCGGCTATGGTCATGCGTATTTTACGTATTTCCTGCTTTACGATGGTACAGTATTTTTTAGCGATGGCCATCTGGTTTGTATTTTTCATGGCACTCGAACGTTTGGGACAACGTCAGTTGGCTATTGCCAATATTGTACGTAGTGTATACATTGTATTACTTATTCCGGTACAGGCTCTTTCTACTACAGCCAATACATTGGTAAGTAATCTGATTGGTTCCGGTGGAGCTTCTTTGGTTATCCGTTTGTTGCATAAGATTTCCAGAATGTCATTCCTTATAATGATAGGATGTGTAGCGCTTTGTGTACTCTTTCCGCAGGTAATCTTGTCGGTCTATACTAATGAAGAAGCTTTGCTGCGGGAATCGGTGTCGGCTTTGTATGTGGTTTGCGGAGCTATGTTGATATCTTCGATGGCTAATGTCTATTTTAATGGAATATCCGGTACGGGTAATACACAGGCCGCTTTGATTTTGGAAGTCTTTGTGCAGGTGTTTTATGCCTTGTATATTGTAGTAGTGGGAATGGTATGGAAGGCTCCTGTAGATGTTTGCTTTACTACCGAGCTGATTTATTATACTCTGATGCTGGCAGGTAGCATCATTTATCTGAAAAAAGCAAAATGGCAGAATAAAAAGATTTGAGTATAATGATTTTTTTGTAATTTTGCACCTCGTTGTAAAAGAAGAAATTAAGATAAATAAGAGATATGTTCGACAATTTAAGTGAAAGACTGGAACGGTCGTTTAAGATTTTGAAAGGTGAGGGTAAGATTACCGAAATCAATGTAGCCGAAACCTTGAAAGATGTACGTCGTGCATTGTTGGATGCCGATGTGAACTATAAAGTAGCAAAAAACTTTACAGATACAGTAAAAGAAAAGGCATTGGGACAGAACGTGCTGACAGCCGTTAAACCCAGCCAGTTGATGGTCAAAATCGTACACGACGAGTTGACTCAGTTGATGGGTGGTGAAACTGCCGAAATTGAACTGAAAAACCGTCCGGCCATTATCTTGATGTCTGGTCTTCAGGGATCTGGTAAGACTACTTTCTCAGGAAAGTTGGCCCGTATGTTGAAGGCGAAGAAGAACCGCAAGCCGTTGCTGGTAGCCTGCGACGTATATCGTCCTGCTGCTATCGAACAGTTGAAGGTACTTGGACAGCAGATTGAAGTGCCTGTATATAGCGAGTTGGACAGCAAAGATCCTGTACAGATTGCACTGAATGCCATTCAGGAAGCAAAGGCAAAAGGTTATGACTTGGTGATTGTCGATACTGCCGGTCGTCTGGCTATCGATGAGCAGATGATGAACGAAATCGAAGCAATCAAGAAAGCCATCAATCCGGATGAAACCTTGTTTGTGGTAGATGCCATGACTGGTCAGGATGCAGTAAATACAGCACGTGAATTCAACGAACGTCTCGATTTTAACGGTGTGGTATTGACTAAGCTTGATGGTGATACTCGTGGTGGTGCTGCATTGTCTATCCGTACGGTTGTAAACAAGCCTATCAAGTTTGTGGGTACTGGCGAAAAGCTGGATGCTGTTGACCAGTTCCACCCTGCACGTATGGCAGACCGTATTCTGGGTATGGGTGATATTGTTTCATTGGTAGAACGTGCACAGGAGCAATACGATGAGGAAGAAGCAAAACGCCTGCAGAAGAAGATCCAGAAGAACCAGTTCGACTTCAATGACTTCCTTACTCAGATTCACCAGATCAAGAAGATGGGTAACCTGAAAGAATTGGCATCCATGATTCCGGGTGTAGGAAAAGCTATTAAAGATATTGATATCGATGATAATGCATTCAAGAGTATCGAAGCAATTATTTACTCAATGACTCCGGAAGAACGTACCCATCCGGAAATTTTGAACGGAAGTCGTCGTACTCGTATTGCCAAAGGTAGTGGTACCAGCATTCAGGAAGTAAATCGTTTGCTCAAGCAATTCGATTCTACTCGTAAGATGATGAAGATGGTAACTGGTAGCAAAATGGCAGGTATGATGCAGAAGATGAAAAAAAGATAAACATTTTCTATTTCATGATTTGCACTGTCTGCTGTAAGGATAGTGTAATATATAGAAGCCGATGTTATTCGTATGAATAATATCGGCTTCTTTGTTGTTTTATAGTTCTGTATATAGTAGATACAAGGCCCGTTTCCTGCAGTATTCTTTTAATTCTTGTTGCCAGGCAATTCGAATTTCGGCTTCTGTTTTTCCTTGTATAATTCCTTTACGTACCTGATCAGTTCCCATCAGTAAGTCGAACCATCGGGGGCGAGTGAAGAATTCATTCTCTTTGTGTTGCTGTTTGTATTTCTGATACCAGTTTATTACATATTGAAGCGATAATCCTTTGGGAGGAGCGATGTGTTGCAAGTTGTCGCCATAGCAATATTGGTCTTTGTGTAGCGGATTCTTATCGAACCCCTCCAATGCACGTGGTATGAAGCGAAAGTAGGAGTCTGAGAGAGAAAGAAGGGGTGTACCCAATACTTGAAAAGGATGAAGAGTTCCTCTTCCTACACTGACAGAGGTTCCTTCGAACGGGCAGAGCGATGGGTAGAGAGCAATAGCCTGATCGTTGGGAAGATTGGGAGAAGGTTTCACGGGTAGTGAATAAGCTTCTCCATGCTGCCATCCTTCTACCGGTACGATAGTCAGATTGCAGTGTAGTTCGTTGCCCAGCCATTTTTCTCCATTTATCATTTGTGCCATTTCTCCCATTGTGCAGCCATGCAAGACCGGAATGGGAAGCATTCCTACAAAACTTTTATAGGCAGGTTTCAGTACAGGTCCATCTACATAATCACATGGATTGGGGCGGTCGAGAACTACAAGTTCTTTATCATTTTCTGCACAAGCCTGCATCACATAATATAATGTACTGATATAAGTGTAGAATCGGGCGCCAACATCTTGAATGTCGAATACCACGGCATCAATACCTTTCAGTTGTTCGGGTTGTGGCTTCTTGTTTTTTCCATACAATGATACAATAGGCAAGCCAGTTTTCAGATCAGTGCCGTTCTTGATAACTTCTCCCGCGTCAGCTGTTCCTCTGAATCCATGTTCAGGTGCAAATATTTTAGTGACATGTATACCCGATTGGAGTAATGTGTCCAGTAAATGGATACCGTTTGTCGTAATAGAAGTCTGATTGACAATCAAGGCAATTTGTTTATCCCTCAGCAGAGGCAATGTCAGCTCTGTACGGTCGGCTCCGCAACGTACTTGGGCCCATACCGGAGTACATGAAAGACAAAGAAAGAAGAACAGGTTAATGAATAGCAGCTTATATTTCATGGTAAACCGATTATTTTTAGTAGTTTTGTACAAAGATAATAAAAACTAAACCAAGAAAAAATGAATCCTTTGGCTTTGATTGATAAATACTACCCGGTTGATAATGAGTTGAAACATATTTTGTTGGTACATAGCCGTTCGGTGGCAGACAAGGCACTGGCTATGGCTCGTAATCATCCGGAATTGCAGTTAGACTTGTCTTTTATTGAAGAAGCTGCCATGTTACACGATATCGGTATCTTTCTTACAGATGCTTCAGGTATCGGTTGTTACGGAACACATCCTTATATTTGTCATGGATATTTGGGAGCAGAGTTGGTGGCAGCCGAAGGTTTTCCCCGTCATGCTTTAGTGTGCGAACGTCATACTGGAGCAGGAATCTCTTTGCAGAATATCATAGAACAGGAGTTGCCTATTCCACATCGCGAGATGTTGCCGGTAAGCCTGGAAGAACAAATTATATGTTTTGCAGATAAGTTCTTTTCAAAAACTAAATTGGATAAGGAAAAATCAATAGAAAAGGCACGGAAGAGTGTGGCTCGTTTTGGAGAAGAAGGCGGCAAACGTTTTGATGAGTGGTGTAAGCTGTTTTTGTAACTAAAATACATTAAAAACAGCGTGTTTCGCATTTATTTAGAGGATAATGTTTACTTTTGTACCGCATTGCGTAAAAAATGAATGAATGACGTCGTTTAAAAAAACAACATATCTATTAATATCATTATTTCTGGCAGGTTTTCTGTTTGCTTTTTATGCTGAGGCTCAGCGTGTAAAGGGCAGAAAACATCGAAAGGAAAAAACAGAAACATCTCTTGATTCACAGGCGGTAGGGATACGTGTGGATAAATCTTTGCAAAAAGACTCTTTGCTTTTTGATTCGTTGCAAATGGATACATTGGCAGTGGATACACTGGCAAAGGATACTACGCCCAAGAAACAGCCGATTGATGCTCCGGTTATTTACGAAGCATCCGATTCTATTGTTTTTACCAAAGGAGGATTTGCGCACCTGTTTGGAAATGGAAAGGTAAACTATCAGAATATAGAACTGACTTCTGCCCTGATTACAATGAACATGGACAGCAGTACGGTATATGCACGAGGAGTAGCCGATACTACAGGAGTAGAACAGGGAACACCTGTTTTCAAGGATGGGGAAACACCGTATGAGTCTAAGACCATGCGTTATAACTTCAAGACGAAGAAAGGGTTTATCAACAGCATTGTGACGCAACAAGGCGAAGGTTATGTGACCAGTGAAGATGCCAAGAAAGGCCCCAATGACGATATTTACATGCGTCATGGTAAATATACCACTTGCGACAATCAGGAACATCCGCATTTTTATTTGAAACTGTCTATGGCGAAAGTCCGTCCCAAGAAAGACGTTGTCTTTGGTCCTGCTCAGTTGGTAGTAGAGGATGTACCTCTTCCGTTGGCCATCCCATTTGGATTTTTCCCTTTCAGCAGTAGTTATTCATCGGGATTTATCATGCCGACTTATGGAGATGAAATGAGTCGTGGTTTCTATTTGCGCGATGGTGGATACTATTTTGCTATCAGCGATCAGATGGATTTAAAGGTTTTGGGAGAAATCTTTACGAAAGGTTCTTGGGGACTTTCGGCTGCATCGACCTATAATAAACGCTATAAATACAGTGGTTATTTCAATGCCAGCTATTTGGTTACCAAGTTGGGAGAGAAGAATATGCCGGATTACAGTGTGTCGAAAGACTTCCGTATTCAGTGGAGTCATCGTCAGGATGCCAAGGCCAACCCGAACAGTACATTCTCTGCCAGTGTCAATTTTTCGACCAGTAGTTACGACCGTTCCAGCTTGAATTCAATTTATAATGCCAACAGTTATTCGAATAATACCAAGGCCTCCAGTGTAAGTTACTCAAGAACTTTTCCTGAGATTGGTCTGAATATTTCGAGTACCTTCAATATTACCCAGAATACCCGGGATTCATCATTGACAATGACCCTTCCGGATTTGAATATCTCCTTGAACCGTATCTATCCGTTTAAGAGAAAGAATTCGATGGGTGACCGCTGGTATGAGAAAATTTCGCTGCAGTATACAGGATCGTTGACGAACAGTGTGAATACAAAAGATAATCTGTTGTTCAAGACTCCTTTGTCTAAGTGGGATAACGGTATGAAGCATTATATCCCTGTACAGGCAACGTTCAACTTGTTTAAGTATATCAATATCACGCCTTCATTCAATTACACCGAACGCTGGTATTTGAGAAAGGTAAAGCAAAGCTATGATCAGGATACGCGTGAAGTAGTACGAGATACCATTAATGGATTTAATCGTGTGTACGATTATAATCTGTCTTTGTCTATGAATACGAAGTTGTATGGTATGTACAAGCCTTTGTTCATGAAGAAAAAGGAAATACAGATCCGTCATGTCATCACTCCTTCTGTGAGCTATGCTTATACCCCGGACTTCAGTAAGGCAAAATTTGGTTATTACGACAGTTATACCTATACCGATGAAAACGGTGAGGTGCGTATGCAGGAGTATTCTCCGTACGAAGGAGCTGCTTACAGTTATCCTACCATGAAAGGTGTATCGCAAAACATCAGTTTCTCGTTGGATAACAACATCGAAATGAAGATGAAATCGGATAAAGATACTACCGGCTATAAGAAAATCAGTTTGATTGACCAGTTGAGCGGTAGTTTGTCTTATGATATTGCCCGGAAACGTTGGAGCGATTTAAGCATGAATGTCCGTTTGAAGCTGACCAAGAATTATACCTTTAATATGAATGCAAGCTTCGCCACTTATGCTTATAAGTTCGATGAAAACGGAAATGTGGTAGAAAGCGACCGTACAGAATGGTCGTATGGCCGTTTCGGACGTTTCCAAGGGTATAGTGGTTCATTCTCGTATACATTGAACAATGATACATTTAAGAAACTGTTCGGAAAGGGAGAGGAAGAGAAAGATAAGAAAAAGAATGGTGACGAGGAGGATGAAGATGAAGAAGAGGATACCGAAGAAAAGACCAATAATAGCTCTAATATGAGAAAGACCGAACAGGCTACTCTTGACCCTGACGGTTATCTGGCCTTCAAACTTCCATGGAGTGTAAGTTTAAGTTACAGTTATAGCATTCGTGAAGACCGTAGCAAGCAGATTAATATTAAGACGATGCGTTACCCTTATTCGCTCACTCATTCTTTGAATGTATCGGGTAACTTAAAGCTGGGAAGCCGTTGGAATATGACCTATGCTACTGGTTATGATTTTACGCAGAAGGAACTTTCGTATACAACGATGAACATAACCCGCGACTTGCACTGTTTTACCATGAGTTGTGGCTTGATATTTGGTCCGTATACATCATACAATTTCTCTATACGTGCCAATTCGAATATGCTGACCGATGCATTGAAATGGGATCAGCGTAGTAACTCAAGTGAAGCCGTTACCTGGTATTAAGTATTTCTCGGTAATGATATAAAAAGAATTCCGCCTTACATACTGTATCAACAGGGTGTAAGGCGGAATCCTTTTTATATGATGTGGAAATCACCATTGGATAGGCTGTTCTCCGTGCTGAACAAGATATTTGTTGGTACGGCTGAAATGTTTGTTCCCGAAGAACCCATTGTAAGCAGACAGAGGAGAGGGGTGAACAGAAGTCAGCACCAAATGCTTGTTACGGTCGATAAAAGCTCCTTTCTTTTGTGCGTAAGACCCCCATAAGATGAATACCAGATGTTCTCTGTTTTCGGCCAAAGCCCGGATTGCAGCATCTGTAAACTCTTCCCACCCCTTGCGCTGGTGAGAGCCGGCCTGACGGGCGCGTACGGTAAGTGTTGCATTCAGAAGTAATACCCCTTGTTCTGCCCAGCGGGTCAGATTTCCACTTGTCGGTATCGGAGTTCCCAAATCGTCTTGTATTTCTTTAAAGATGTTCTGGAGAGAAGGAGGAAATGCTATGCCATCGTTTACCGAAAAGCAAAGTCCGTGTGCCTGTCCCGGTCCGTGGTAAGGATCCTGTCCTATTATCACTACCTTTACCTTGGGATATGGGCAAAGATTAAATGCATTGAATATAAGTTTTCCCGGAGGATAGACTACGGTTGTCTGGTATTCATGGCGAACAAAATCGGTCAGTTTAATGAAATAATCTTTCTCAAATTCTGGCGCCAAGACCTCTTTCCATGTAGCTTCTATTTGTACATTCATAGTTGTTTTTCTATTTGTCTGGGTAAAGGTAGTGATTTTGGGAGAATTTATCAACTAAATAAGATTCATGCCCAAGTGTTGGCATTCTTCCCGCATCTCTTCCGGCCAAATGCTGGCTTGTATTTCACCGATATGGGCTTTTTTGAGATATAGCATACATAAGCGTGACTGTCCGATACCGCCTCCGATGCTAAGAGGAAGAGAGCCTTCCAGTAAACGCTTGTGGAAATAAAGCTGGGCACGTTCTTCTTTATGGGCAATCTGGAGTTGTTTGGTCAAAGCCATTTGATCCACACGGATACCCATGGAAGACAGTTCGATGGCGCGTCCCAGTACCTCATTCCATATCAGCAAGTCACCGTTCAGTCCCGGAAGTCCTGTTTTTGTATCAACGGTAGACCAGTCGTCGTAGTCGGGGGCACGCAGGTCATGCGGTTTACCGTTGCTCAGATTTCCACCTATGCCGATGATAAATACCGATCCGTATTGTTTGGTAATCAGGTCTTCTCTCTCTTTGGCAGACTTGTCCGGATACATCTGTAACAGTTCTTCTGCGTGTATGAAATGTACTTCGGGAGCCATAAAAGGAGTGATCTGAGGATATGCTTCACAAACCATATACTCTGTACGTCGCATGGCTGCATAGATACGTCTGACGATATCTTTCAAAAAATCAATGTTACGTTGCTCGGGAGTGATAACCTGTTCCCAGTCCCATTGGTCTACGTAAAGCGAATGAAGATTTCCCAGTTCTTCGTCGGCACGGATAGCATTCATATCCGTATAGATACCGTATCCCGGCTCGATGTGATAATCGGCCAGTGTCAGTCGTTTCCATTTGGCTAATGAATGTACCACTTCCGCCTGTTGGTCTCCCAGTTCTTTGACGGGGAATGATACAGGACGTTCTGTTCCGCTTAAGTCATCGTTGATTCCCATTCCTTTCAATACAAAAAGTGGTGCTGTTACTCTTCGCAGGCGTAATTCGGAGGAAAGGTTTTGCTGGAAAAATTCTTTTATCTGTTTAATACCTAACTCGGTTTGTTTCATGTCGAGTAGAGGCTTATAGTTGGCTGGTTTTATCAAATAGCTCATGATTATTTGTTCTTAATAGTTATTGTGTTTGCAAAGGTAAGTTTATTTTGTTAAAATGCAATTTATTTTTAAATTATTATATCATAATGTTTGTGTTTTGCTTTTTGAAGGTATACTTTTGATTATATTTCAGGAGATGAAGGAGAAGGATAAGGAAGAATTTCTTGAGTCAATATTAGGAGAAAACATTAATAAATTGTACATTTGCCGTCGCATTAAAATAATGCGCCCGTAGTTCAATGGATAGAATAATGGATTCCGGTTCCATCGATTGGGGTTCGACTCCCCACGGGCGTACAATAGAAAAGGGGTAAAGAGACTTTTTAAGAAGTCTCTTTTTTTTATTGTGCGACGTTTAAAATCATGGTTATGAAACAATATACTTTTGAAATCTGTGCCAATTCTGCAGCCAGTTGTCTGGCTGCACAGCAAGGGGGAGCATATCGTGTGGAATTATGCGCTTCGATGCCAGAGGGAGGAACTACACCTTCGTATGGTGAAATCAAGTTAGCAAGAAAGATGATTGACATCCGTTTGCATGTGATTATTCGTCCTCGTGGAGGAGATTTTCTATACTCTCCGTTGGAGTTGGATATAATGGAAGAGGATATTCGGATGGCTCGACAGTTAGGTGCGGATGGAGTAGTATTCGGATGTCTTACTCCGGAAGGTGAATTGGATATTTCGGCTATAGAGCGTCTGATGAAAGTTTCGGAAGGAATGGCTGTGACTTTTCACCGTGCCTTCGATTATGTGAAGGATCCGTTTCAGGCAATGGAACAGCTTATCGAATTGAAAGTAGATCGTATCTTGACTTCCGGTCAACAAAAAACTGCGATGGAAGGAGCCGGCTTGTTGGCTGACTTGGTAAAGCAGGCAGACGGTCGTATTGTAATTATGCCGGGATGTGGGGTGAATGAGTCTAATATTGTGTCGCTGGCCGAAAAAACCGGAGCTGCAGAATTTCATTTTTCGGCCCGTGAAAACAAAGCGAGTAAAATGAAACTGAGAAATCCGGCTCTGTCGATGGGAGGTAATGGAGAGATAGACGAGTATATGCACTCCGTTACAACAGCAGAGCGGGTAAGACACACCATTCAGGCATTGATTGGTAAAGAATAACGAAACTGATAGGACACATACTGTAATTGGGTCTTGGAATAGGATATTTACGTATCGTTATGGTACGTATTTTATAATCGACGACGTCGGCTCTATAACCGGTACCGTTGGCTGTAGAATCGCCAGCGTTGATTATAGAGCCGACGTCGTCGGTTGTATTGCTTTTTATATGTTTCTGCATGATGGTATAGAGCATACCTGCTTATGCAAGGGCTATTTCATAAAAAAAGGGCTTTTCAGCCCTGAAACGCGTGGAATAGAGTCTCCCAGTTGTCGTTGAATTCCGGCATGGAGTGGAAAAGACAGTTGGCGCCTTCATCCAGTAATGCAGAGTCGGGAAGTGGTCCTGTATTGACGGCCACTGTAAATATTCCTGCGGCCACTCCAGCTCGTACTCCCAGTGGGGCATTTTCTACCACGATGGCCTCGTTTGGAGCGATTCCTGCTTTTTTCAGTGCCATCAGATAAGGTTCCGGATTGGGCTTTCCGTATTTTACGTCGAAAGCAGTCACCATCAGTTCTGCCTTGAATATATCCGGAAAGTTACGGTTCAGTCTGTCTAATAAAGATGTTTGTCCGGACCCGGTTACTACCATTGGAATGAGTCCGCAACCTTTGACTTTGTTCAATACTTCCAGTGCTCCCGGCATTCGTACGGCTTTGGGAAGTGCATTGAATAATTCACTTTTTGTATGGTAGATTTCCTTGATTTCTTCTTCTGTAGCTTCCCGGTTTCTCTGTCGGGTACTGACAATGTTGATAGTGGAGGCTCCGGTTCTTCCTTCGTGCATATAGGCTTCTTCGTAACTCAGGTGCATGCCGTATTGCTTCATGGCCTCATGCCATGCGGCTGCATGGTTCTTCATTGAGTCGAACAACACACCGTCCATATCAAACAAAACAGCTTTTAGCTTGATAGATTCGTATTGATGTTTTTGGAGATACTGGTTTATAGCTTCTTGAAACATTTGGTAAATAGTGTAGATTGGATGGTAAAAATAAAGAATGAAGATTGAGGAATCTTGTGATGAAAGATTTCTCCTCTATCTCCATTCTTTACTATGTATTAATCTTTTATTTGTTTAAACGTGCCCGAATAGCTTTGGATGCTTCTTCGTATCCAGGTTTGTTGAGCAGTGCAAACATATTTTTCTTGTATGCTTCTACTCCCGGCTGGTTGAACGGGTTAATTTCAAGCAGATATCCGCTGATGCCGCAAGCTTTTTCGAAGAAGTAGATCAGTTGTCCCAAGTAGTATTCGTTCAGTACAGGAACACTGACACGCAAGTTGGGTACACCTCCGTCTACATGTGCCAACTGTGTTCCCAGTTCAGCCATCTTGTTTACTTCATCAACACGTTTTCCTGCCAGGAAGTTCAAACCGTCGAGGTTTTCATCATCTGCCGGTACGTGCAGTTCATGGTTAGGAGTTTCTACCGAAACCACAGTTTCGAAGATTGTGCGTTCTCCTTCTTGAATCCATTGTCCCATAGAGTGAAGGTCTGTTGAGAAGTCTACAGAGCTTGGATAGATACCTTTGTGGTCTTTTCCTTCAGATTCTCCATACAATTGTTTCCACCATTCCATGAAGTAATGCAATTTAGGCTGGAAGTTTACCAGAATTTCTATCTTCTTTCCGTTCTGATAAAGTTCGTTGCGTGTAGCTGCATACAGAGCAGCCGGATTTTCTTCCATGTTCGGGTTTGCGCAAACTTCTTCCATTTTGCGTGCACCGGCTACCAGCTGTTCGATATCGAGACCTGCTACAGCGATGGGAAGCAGACCCACCGGAGTGAGAACAGAGAAACGTCCACCTACATTATCTGGAATAATGAATGATTTGTATCCTTCTTTATCAGCAGTGATGCGGGCAGCTCCTTTCTTTGCGTCTGTTACGGCTACGATTACTTTACGTGCCATTTCTTTTCCGCGTTGTTCTTCGCACTGTTTTTTAAGCAGACGGAATGCCAAAGCGGTTTCGGTTGTAGTACCTGATTTGGAAATATTGATTACACCAAATTTTTTGTCTTTCAGGAAAGAGGTTAGTTCGAACAGATAGTCTTCGCCGATGTTGTGACCTGCGAAAAGGATAGTCGGTTCGCCTGCTTTCTTTTCTTGCAGCCATGCAAAACTGTTCGACATCGCTTCTATTACCGCACGTGCTCCCAGGTAACTGCCTCCGATACCAGCTACTACGACTACGTCGCAGTTGTCGCGCAGTACTTGTGCTGTAGCTTTCAAGTCGGCAAGATGTTCTGGAGTGATAGAAGAAGGTAAATGTAACCAACCCAGAAAATCGTTACCCAGTCCGGTTCCCTGTTCCAATGTATCCATATAAGTCTTTACTTTAGACTCATAAGTTGTTAGCTTATCTTTAGATATGAAATCTAACGTTTTTTCGATGTTCAGTTTAATATTTTCCATAACGATCTATGTTTATCTGAATGAATCAGTTAGTAGTTTAATTTCAATCATAGGTGAGATTCGCTCATACAGGATATTATATACCGCATCTACAATGGGCATATTAACATGCAAGTGCTTGTTGATTTCCTTAATACATTTAGTGCCGTAGTATCCTTCGGCAATCATTTCCATTTCTATTTGTGCGCTTTTTACTGAATATCCTTTACCAATCATGGTACCGAATACTCGGTTACGGCTGAAGTTGGAATAAGAAGTGACCAATAAGTCGCCTAAATATGCCGAGTCGTTGGTGCAGCGGTTGATGGGGTGAACTGTATCCAGAAAACGGTTCATTTCTTGTAAAGCGTTCGAAACCAGTACTGCCTGGAAGTTGTCACCGTATTTTAAGCCACTGCATATACCGGCAGCTATGGCATAAACATTTTTCAATACAGAAGCATATTCGATACCTGTTACATCTGTATTGACGGAAGTTTTGATGTAGTGTCCTGCAAGTTGTCGTGCAAAGAGTTTAGCCTTTTCTATGTCTTTGCACCCTACAGTGAGATAGGATAATCGTTCTAATGCGACCTCTTCTGCATGGCAAGGACCTGCCAATACAGCAATGTTATCTTCAGGTACATCGTATACTTTGTGAAAGTAATCGGAGATAATCAGATTCTCGTCAGGAACGATACCTTTAATGGCTGTAACAATGAACTTATCCTTGATTTTAGTTTTTAGCTTTTTGAGGTGGGTCTTCAGATATGGAGAAGGAGTCACAAATATCAGTGTATCCGATTCGCGAACTACTTTATTGATATCCGATGAGAAATTGATGCGTTTGGTATCAAAACGCACACTCGTCAGGTAGGCTGGGTTATGTCCGAGGCGCTTGAACTCTTCAATGCGGTCGTCTCGGCGCATATACCAGTTGATTGATTCAGCTTGGGCCAGTATGATTTTGGCAATTGCCGTAGCCCAGCTTCCTCCCCCCATAATTGCTATTTTACCGGGTAATTTCATATTATATTGTTATAATGAAGAATGAAGAACGAAGAATGAAGAATAGGTAAAAGTTGTTCCATGGCTCTTCATTCCTCATTCTTCTTTTTCATTTATTGAATCTTTTGTATCCAGCTTGCTACTTCGTCCACAGTTGGATTAGTCAGTTCTAATTTGTATTTCTTATTTACACCGCAAATGTCTTGGTGTAATTTCTGTGGATTTACGTCTTTCATGTCGGAAACAAGATTGTATCCGGCTTTCTGAATAACAGGTACCCAGTCTTCTGCAATACCCAATTCGATGAATTTAGCTGGTGCATCTTTCGGAATTACCTTTTCCGGACGCATCTGTGGGAAGAACAATACTTCCTGAATAGTGCTTTGGCCTGTCATAAGCATAACCAGACGGTCCATACCGATACCCATACCAGAAGTAGGAGGCATACCATATTCCAATGCACGTACGAAGTCTTTGTCGATGATCATTGCTTCATCATCACCCTTTTCGCTTAAGCGCATCTGTTCTTCAAAGCGTTCAAGCTGGTCGATTGGGTCGTTCAACTCAGAGTATGCGTTACACAATTCTTTTCCGTTTACCATCAGCTCAAAACGTTCGGTCAGTTCCGGATTGTTGCGGTGACGTTTGGTCAGCGGTGACATTTCAATCGGATAATCGGTGATGAAAGTAGGCTGGATGTAGTTGCCTTCGCAGAATTCGCCGAAGATTTCATCAATCAACTTGCCTTTACCCATTGTGTCATCGATTTCCATATTCAGTTTCTGACATACTTCACGAATCTGTTCTTCGCTCATGCCAGTCAAATCATATCCGGTAAATTCTTTGATAGAATCCAGCATGGTAACACGTTTGAACGGAGCCTTGAAGTTGATCAGATGTTCGCCGACCTGTACTTCTGTGGTACCGTTTACGTCCATACAGATTTTCTCAATCATATTTTCTGTAAAGGTCATCATCCAGTTGTAGTCTTTGTAGGCTACATAGATTTCCATACAAGTAAACTCTGGATTGTGTGTGCGGTCCATACCTTCGTTTCGGAAGTTCTTTCCGATTTCGTATACACCTTCAAATCCACCTACGATCAGACGCTTCAGGTACAATTCGCTGGCAATACGCATATACAAAGGAATATCCAATGCATTGTGATGAGTAATAAACGGACGTGCTGCAGCTCCTCCGGCAATAGACTGCAGGATAGGAGTTTCTACTTCAATATAACCTTTAGAGTTGAAGTATTCGCGCATTGAGTTGTATACTTTGTTGCGTTTCAAGAAGATATCTTTTACACCATCGTTTACAACTAGGTCTACATAACGTTGACGGTAACGTAATTCCGGATCTTCGAATTTATCGTATGCCACTCCATCTTTGTATTTTACAATTGGAAGTGGTTTGATTGATTTTGATAATACTGTCAACTTTTGAGCATGGATGGAAATTTCTCCCATCTGTGTGCGGAATACAAATCCTTCAATACCTACGAAGTCTCCTAAGTCGAGCAGACGCTTGAATACTACGTTGTATAAATCTTTGTTTTCATCCGGACAAATATCATCGCGGGTGATATATACCTGAATACGACCTTTAGAGTCTTGTAACTCAATGAAAGAAGCCTTACCCATTACACGGCGCGACATGATACGACCTGCTACCGAAACCTTGCGAGGTTCTGCTTCGTCCTCTTTGAATTCTGCTTTTATATCGGTAGAGAATGCATTGGTTACATACTCTGCTGCAGGGTACGGATCGATGCCCATCGCTCTCATTTCATTCAGACTGTTACGTCTGATAATCTCCTGTTCACTTAGTTCTAATACGTTCATTTGTTGATATATTAACTCAATTTGGTTACAAAATTAAAAAAGTTTTTGCAAAGTACCTCTAAATAAGGCTACTTTTTGCCATGGCATACTCATTATTAAATTAATTCGCTATTTTTGTATAGTATTATAATTTGTGTGTATCATGTCGCATTTAGCTCCATTGATTAGTGACCTGGCACTGATTCTGATGTGTGCCGGTTTGATGACTCTTGTTTTTAAAAAACTGAAACAGCCATTAGTGTTAGGGTATATTGTTGCTGGATTTATAGCCAGTCCGCATTTTTCACTGACTCCTTCGGTAACGGATACTGCCAATATTCAGACTTGGTCGGATATTGGAGTTATCTTCCTCCTGTTTGCATTGGGATTGGAATTCAGCTTTAAGAAAATGATGAAGATGGGAGGTTCGGTTGTGATTTCTGCATGTACCATTATTTTGTGTATGATTGCTGTAGGAATTTGTGTGGGCTGGGCTTTTGACTGGAAACGTATGGACTGTATTTATTTGGGAGGAATGCTGGCCATGTCGTCTACTACCATTATTTATAAAGCTTTTGATGATTTAGGTTTGCGTCAACAGAGGTTTGCTGGATTAGTGTTGAGTATCTTGATTTTGGAAGATATATTGGCTATCGTACTGATGGTAATGCTTTCGACAATGGCGGTGAGCCAGAATTTTGAAGGGGGAGAAATGGTAGGTAGTCTTGTCAAGTTGGTTTTCTTTTTGATATTATGGTTTGTGGTAGGTATTTATTTGATACCACTCTTTTTGAAAAAAGTTCGCCAGCTGATGAGTGATGAAACTTTACTGATTGTAGCACTTGCTCTTTGCTTTGGAATGGTTGTATTTGCGTCTAAGGTGGGTTTCTCACCTGCTTTTGGGGCTTTTATAATGGGTTCTATTCTTGCTGAAACAATAGAATCTGAGCATATAGAAAAATTAGTGGCGCCTGTCAAAGATTTGTTTGGGGCTATCTTTTTTGTATCGGTGGGAATGATGGTTGATCCTCATATGGTGGTCGAGTATATTGTACCTATTGTGGTGATAGTATTAGCGATCTTATTAGGGCAGGCTGTCTTTGGAACAATGGGAGTGTTGCTTTCCGGGCAGTCTTTGAAAACTGCCATGCAGTGTGGTTTCAGTTTAACCCAGATCGGTGAATTTGCATTTATTATTGCCTCTTTAGGGGTTAGCTTGAATGTAACCAGTCATTTTCTATATCCTATAGTAGTGGCAGTATCGGTTATTACGACTTTTCTTACTCCTTATATGATACGTTTGGCTGTTCCTGCCTATAATTGGGTGGATCGTACAATGCCAGAAGGAGTCCGGACCTTTTTGGAGAGGTATTCTACTGGTTCGCAGACCGTACAGCATGAAAATAACTGGAAGAAATTATTGGTTGCAATCATGCGTATTGTTTTGATTTATTCGGTGTTGTCTGTGGCGATTATGGGATTGTGTTTGCATTTGGTGGTACCTTTAATCGTTTCGGCTTTAGGTGATTTTTGGGGACGTTTATTAGGGGCTGTGGTGACGATATCTGCAATTGCTCCTTTCTTGCGTGCTTTGATCATGAAGAAAAATCGTTCGATTGAATTTAAGGCTTTGTGGTCGGATAGTCGCTTTAATCATGCTCCGTTGATAGCTGTAATATTGCTTCGGGTAGTAATTGCTACAGGCTTTGTGGTATATATCATTGAATTCTTGTTTAGAGCATCTGCTGCTTTGATGGTAGGTATTGCGGTTTTGTTGGTGGTTGGAATGGTTTTCTCTCGTTTCTTGAAAAAGAGATCTATTGGTCTTGAGCGTACTTTCGTACAGAATTTGCGTTCAAAAGATATTCATAAAGAATATATTGGAGAAAAACGTCCTGAATATGAAAGTGGGTTATTAGATAGAAACTTGCACTTATCAGATTTTTCTGTACCTGCTGATTCTTTGTGGGCTGGTAAGACATTACAGGAATTGGACTTGGGGCAGAAATATAATGTGCATGTCGCATCGATTATTCGAGGAACTCATCGGATAAATATTCCAGGAGGAAGAATTCGTATTTTCCCTGGAGATACTTTACAGGTTATCGGTACGGATGAACAGTTATCTGTTTTTGCTCATTATGTAGGGCAGGTTTCTGATGCATTGGGTTATGAAGATGCTGAACAGCACGAAATGGTGTTGAAGCAGTTTAAGATTCCTGAAGTTTCGCCTATTGCAGGTCATACAATTAAAGAAAGTGGTATACGTAACGAATACCGTTGTATGGTTGTGGGGATAGAATCGGAAAACGATAAGCAACTTTGTTCTCCGAATGTCAATCGGCATTTGGAAGTAGGGGATATTATTTGGATTGTCGGAGAAAAGAGTGATTTGCAACGTTTGGTGATGGCTGAGGTGAAATGAAGTTCTTTGGACTGAAACGGAAAATAGATGTAAAAAAAATTGTATATTAAAAAAGGTTTTATACCTTTGCGATTGTAATATTTATTAACGGATTTGTTTAACCTTTAACAGACTGTATTATGGCAACTGAAAATCAAAATGTAAACGTAGTAGTAACAAAGTCTCCTAAAAGTGTAGGTATTGCAATTGCTTTATCTTTATTCTTTGGCCCATTGGGTATGTTTTATTCTACAGTATTAGGAGCTATTGTAATGATTATTGTAAATCTAATCGTCGGACTTTTGACCTTTGGATTTGGCTTGATTCTTACTATTCCTATTGGTGTTATTTGGGCTGCAATTGCTGCAAATTCACACAATAAAAAATTAATGGCAGGAAAAATCTAATTAAGAAAACATGGTAAGAGCGGACTTATATTATGATAAAGATGGCGTAAAAGTTACATCAAAAGAGTTTATATTAAATAGTTCGCGCTATAAGCTATCTGACGTAAATGCAGTTTATGTTTCAAAGCGTGCTAATTATCGGAGATATCCTATTACGTTCGGAGTATTATCTTTTTTCTTTGGCCTTTTGATGGTGGGAGGATCCATGGGAGTCGCTTTGTTTTTCTTTCTGTGTGGCTTAATTATGCTTATAGTGGCTATACGGATGAAAACTCAATATGCTTTGCGCCTTCGCATTGGTTGGGGGGAGACAATTCCATTGATCTCTACCGATCCTTATGAATTGGAAGAAATCAGGAAGGCTATTTGGGCTTCAAAGAATAATCTTGAGGAAGAGAAAGAAAAAGAATAGAAAGCTGATAAAATATAAACTGGAAAAACAGAAAGAGGCTAAATGAAATACATTTAGTCTCTTTCTGTTTTTATTTGGACTTTATTCTTCGTTATCATCAAAATCAAAGTCAAAATCGTCTATATATTCGGGAGTGAAAAACTCATCTAAATCTCGACGATCTTTTTTGGTGGGCCTTCCTGTACCTTTGGCACGATTGACAAAGCCACTTATTTTACTCATCTCTAGCAGTTCGTACTGGTCTGGAGTTGTTACGTTTTCCATAATTTCAGGAACAAGCTTTGCTCCAACACGCTTTTCTATTGCTTGTATAACTTTGAATGAATAGGTGATAGGCGGTTTTTTTACCTGTATGGTATCTCCAGGTTTAATCATGCGAGCCGGTTTTGCTTGGGCACCATTAATATAGATTCTTCCTTTTTTGCAAGCTTCAGCTGCAATGGTGCGGGTTTTAAAGATTCGGGCAGCCCACATCCACTTATCTATTCTTGCTTCAGGCATAATGCTCGTTTATTTATTATTGTATTGATTCATGGTGATGTTTAATCCGGCCAGACAGAAGCTTTTTATTATTTCTCCTGCAGTTTCCAAACGTTCAGGCATGAGTTTCATATCTTCTTCTCCAAATTTTCCCAATACGTAATCTATTTGTCCTCCTTTTGGAAAATCATTGCCTATACCAAAACGTAGTCGGGCATAGTTTTGTGTACCTAATGTCGCCGCTATATGTTTTAAGCCGTTATGACCTGCATCGCTCCCTTTTCCTTTTAAACGTAAACTTCCAAATGGTAATGCTAAATCATCAACAATAATCAATACGTTTTCCAAAGGAATTTTTTCTTGTTGCATCCAATATCTTACAGCATTTCCACTTAGGTTCATATATGTGGAAGGTTTGAGCAGGAGCATTTGTCTTCCTTTTATGGAGAGGGTAGAGGTCGCTCCGTAACGTCCGTCCTTAAAAACAATATTGGACGCCTTAGCTAGGGCGTCCAATACCATAAATCCTATGTTGTGACGGGTATTTCGGTATTCTTCACCGATATTTCCCAGTCCTACAATCAAATATTTCATTGAAAGGGATTTTGTGGTTTAGGTTACTGAAAATGATTATTTATTTGCAGCAGCCTGAGCTCCACGAGCAGCACGAGTCAATTTAACTGCGCATACTACAGCTTCTTTTGCATTCAGAATCTGCAAACCTTCGTAGTTCAATTCACCAACTTTGATAGTCTTACCCAAACCTAAGCTTGTTACATCTACAACCAAACGTTCTGGAATTACGTTGTACAATGCTTTAACTTTCAGTTTACGCATCTGTAATGCCAATTTACCACCGGCTTTCACACCTTCAGCCAAACCTTCCAATTTTACAGGAACTTCCATTACGATTGGGTTAGCTTCGTCAATCTGCAAGAAATCAACGTGCAGAATAGCATCAGTTACAGGGTGGAATTGGATATCTTTCATGATAGCATTTACTACTTTGCCATCAATGTTCAAATCTACTACATAGATATGAGGTGTGTATACCAATTTACGCAAACCTTCTACTGTTACAGTGAAGTGAGTTGCAACTGGTTTGCCGTTTTCGTCTTTCTGGATACCATACAATGCACATGGTACACCATTTTCTTTACGCAAGCTGTGAGTAGCTTTTTTACCTGTTTCAGTTCTTAAAGAACCTTTGATTTCAATTGATTTCATTGTTTTTAATTTTTTTGTGTTACTCTAAATTAAGTGTATCTATTGCTTAATTCACCATCACACGATGTGGTATATCACACGATGAACTTAAAGCGGCGCAAAGGTAAGAATAATCTTTTACTTTGACAAGTGTTTTTAATCTTTTCTAAATTAAATACTTTGTGTATAGAGTTTATTTAAAACTCAATGTCAATTTTTATTGCATCTGAGTTTACAGTTTCATGTTCTTCATCCTCTTTTTTATGAGGTGCCAGTGATGAAGTATTCCCCTGTCCTTGTTCTATGTATTGAATTGTTTCCTGCAAGCCATTCATGAATTTCTCGAAATCTTCTTTATAAAGGAAAATCTTATGCTTCTCAAAGCTTATTTGAGATGCTTCCCCTTCTCCAGATACTATTTTTTTACTTTCAGTAATAGCTAAAAACATTTCGTCTTTTCTGTTTTTCTTGACATCGAGGTAATAGATTCGTTTTCCTGCTTTTATTGCTTTTGAAAAAACAATGTCTTTATCATTTTCGTTTAGTCCATTTTTCTTTTTTAAATCTTCCATAAGCTTGATTTCTTATTAAAAACGCCTTCAAATTTGATGATTTTTTTGAAAAATACAAAGAAACGAGTATAAAAATAAAGTCTATGGATGATTTGCATAAAAAAGTTCTCTATCTTTATGCAGATATAAAGGAAAATATCTATTTTTGCACTCTCAAATATATGGAACAAATAGTATGATTAACAGAGTTCTTATTCGTCTGAAAATAGTTCAGATAATTTATGCGTATTATCAGAACGGTGGTAAAAATTTAGATACTGCAGAAAAAGAGTTGTTCTTCAGTTTATCTAAAGCGTATGATTTGTATAACTATCTCTTGCTTCTCATGGTGGAGGTTACGAAGTATGCCAGCAGACGGCTGGATGCAGCGAAAAATAAACTGGCTCCTACCAAAGAGGATTTGTGTCCTAATACCAAGTTTGTAGAAAACCGCTTCATTGCTCAGCTTGAAGTCAACAAACAGCTGAATGAGTTTGCTTCTACCCAAAAGAAAACTTGGGAGAATGAGGGTGACTTTATTAAAAATCTGTGTGAGCAGATTATGCAGAGCGATATATATAAGGAGTATATGGAGAGTGAAACCTCTTCGTATGAAGAAGATCGTGAAGTATGGCGCAAGATTTACAAACGTATTATTTTCAACAATGCAAGATTGGATGAAGTGTTGGAAGACCAGAGTTTGTATTGGAATGATGATAAGGAAATCGTTGATACTTTTGTATTGAAGACCATCAAACGTTTTGATCCTAAAAACGGAGAAAAGCAGGAACTTCTTCCTGAGTTTAAAGATGAAGAAGATCAGGATTTTGCACGTCGATTGTTCCGTCGTACTATCTTGAACGCAGATTATTATCGTCATTTGATTAGTGAAAATTCTAAGAACTGGGATTTGGATCGAGTAGCTTTAATGGATGTGGTTATTATGCAGATTGCTTTGGCCGAAATATTGAGTTTCCCTAATATTCCAGTGAATGTATCATTGAATGAATATGTAGAAATAGCCAAGTTATATAGCACTCCAAAGAGTGGTGGCTTTATTAATGGTACTTTGGATGGAATAGTTAATCAATTGAAAAAGGAAAACAAGCTGACAAAAAATTGATATATTTGTGCGCTATTAAATAACTAATTATTAAGAAAAACCTATGAACCTTTTAACTGTATTATTGCAGGCTCAAGCTGGAGGAGATTATTCCTTCCTTATTATGATGGTAGCCATTTTTGCTATCATGTATTTTTTCATGATTCGTCCACAGCAGAAGAAGCAGAAAGAAATTGCTAACTTCCGTAAAAATCTGGAAGTAGGACAGTCTGTTATTACTGCTGGTGGTATTTATGGAAAAATTAAGGAAATTGAAGATAACGCCGTTGTGGTAGAAATTGCGCCAAGTGTGAAAATCAGAGTAGATAAAAACTCTATTTATGCAGATGCGCAGGCTCAGGCAAACAAATAAAAATCTATTAATATGTTCGATGTAAAGAACATAAAAAGATATTATCGGTTTGGATTTCGAAGAATCAGAAACTTCTTGCTTAGCTCTAAAAGCAGGGAGTTTCTGGTTTTTTTGTTTTTTGTATTGGTCTCTTTTGCTTTTTGGCTTTTACAGACTTTAGATGATGTATATCAGACCGAGTTTAAAGTTCCTCTTCGGTTGAAGAATGTTCCTAAGGAAGTAGTGATAACTTCTGATCTTCCCGAAGAAGTTCGTGTTCAAGTCGAAGATAGAGGAACTGTTCTGCTAAATTATATGTTGGGGAGAACATTCTTTCCTGTAACTTTTGATTTTTCTGATTATATGGAAGCCGGTACTCACGTACGTATTTCTACGTCGGAATTATCGAAAAGAATATCCGCCCAGCTTAATGTTTCTACTAAACTGCTTTCTATTCGTCCGGATACACTCGATTTTATTTATACGAAAGGTAAAGCCAGAAAGTTACCAGTTCGTCTTCGGGGAGAGATTACTCCTGGGAGACAATATTATATTTCTCATATCGGCTTTCATCCTGATTCGGTTATTGCTTATGCGCCAGATGGAGTGCTTGATACGTTGATAGCTGCTTATACGCAAGATGTGCGTTTTGAATCTGTGAGTGATACTTTAACACAGCGTGTAAAACTTCGTCGTATCAAGGGAGTGAAGTTTATTCCCGATTACAATGATATATCTGTGTATGTAGATATGTATTCGGAGAAAACCGTAGAAGTTCCTGTGATAGGTATTAACTTTCCTGCCGGTAAGGTGTTGCGTACCTTTCCTTCTAAAGTAAAGGTTACTTTTCAGGTCGGATTGAAGAATTTTAAGTCGGTAACGGCAGATGACTTCTTTATAGGAGTTACTTACGAAGATATCAAGAATGCCAAAGGAGAAAAGCTACCTTTGATGATAAGAAAAGCTCCTAATAGTGTCAGTCATATCCGTATACAGAATTCGGATATAGATTATTTGATAGAACAACAGGTTGTAGTGGAGGAAGGAGATAAAGAATGATTCGTTTGGGAATAACTGGAGGGATAGGTAGTGGAAAGTCATATGTATCCCATTTGTTAGCTGAGACAGGTATTCCTGTCTATGATACTGATTCGAATGCGAAAAGACTCATGATGGAACATCCTTTTATTCAGAAACAGTTGGTAGAATTGCTTGGAACAAATGTTTATGTGGAAGGGCGCTTGAATAAACCTTTACTTGCAGAATATCTTTTTTCTTCTTCTGAGAATGCATCCCGAATTAATTCAATTGTACATCCGATAGTGAAACAAGATTTTCAAGAATGGGCTTTACGTCATTCGGGTACTGAGGTTGTTGTTATGGAATGCGCTATTTTATATGAATCGGGCTTTGATAAGAGTGTCGACAAGATACTGATGGTATATGCTCCCGAAGAGATTCGTCTGCAAAGAGCTATGCAGCGTGATGGTGCTACTGAGGTACAAATACGCAGCAGGATGGCGGCTCAGTTTTCAGAAGAGGAAAAGCGAAAACGTGCCGACTTTGTGATAATCAATGATGGAGTCTGCCCTTTGTGGCCTCAGTTGCAGGAAGTGATTGATAAACTGACTACAGAAAAGGGAAGATAATGTTGTATATATCGTCTGTGAATTGTATTTTTGCCGCTATCTAAAATTAAAAACAAATAATAATATTATTACTCGTATGTTGAAGACTATTTTAGCTATTTCAGGTAAACCGGGATTATATAAACTGGTTTCTCAGGCAAAGAATATGCTGATTGTAGAAACAGTAGATGCTGCTAGAAAAAGAATGCCTGTGTATGCCAGCGATAAAGTGATTTCTTTAGGCGATATTGCTATGTACACAGACGATGATGAAGTACCTTTGGCAGATGTATTGGAATCAGTAAAGAAGAAAGAAAATGGTGCTGTTACAGCTATCGATTATAAAAAAGCATCTGTAGAAGAGTTGAATGCTTTCATGGCTGAAGTTTTACCTACTTATGATCGTGACCGTGTTCATACCAGCGATATTAAGAAACTTATTCAGTGGTATAATTTGTTGGTATCAAACGGAGTGACTGAATTTGTAGAAAAAGCAGAAGAAGCTGCAGAATAATAGAATTAGCTTTTTAAAACAATCAATAAAAGATTCCCGGTTAAACTGACTACAGTCTGACCGGGAATCTTTTTTATTGATATCCGAAAAGGTTTCGAAACAAAAGCAGAATGCAGCTTAAATCAGATATTATAAGTCTTGATATTTCTCAAAAGAAATTTCGTGATATCTGTCATCAAAATATAAAGAAGCAGTGATATGATACTACTATAAAAAAAGGGAGTTTTACAGCCCCCATTTTTTATTTGGTTTATCACCCATTTCCAGTATCAGTGTACCTCCTTTCAGCAGTTCAGATGCTGGGAAATAGAAATTTTGAAGTGGCTTTCCATTCAGTGTAGCCGACTGTATATATTTATTCTGACGTGAAGCATTACGAGCTTCGATAGTGAATTCTTTTCCTCTTCCGTATCGGTTGTCCAGTCGGATAACCGTTTTTTCATAAAGCGGGCTGGCGATTTCGTATATAGGATCTACGCTACATCCTCCATCAGTCTGGAATAAGCCTATAGCAGCCATAATAAACCATGCACTCATCTGTCCCTGGTCTTCATCGCCTAAATATGCATTTGCAACTCCTGCTCCATAATATCGGTCGATAATAGAACGGCTCCATTTCTGTGTCAGCCATGGTTTACCTACCCAGTTGAACAAGAATGCAAAGTGCATAGACTGCTGGTTACCCTGTACAACGGGGAAATCCCAATACTGATCATTGGGGGCATTGTATCGCCAAGGTTCGCTTGCCTGGAATCCCCATTCCAATCTTTCAATGAAACGCTTCTTGCCAATATAGTCGGCCAATGCACGTACATCCTGAGGGACAAAGTAAGTCAACTGCCAGGCGTTTCCTTCTACATAGTGTTCATTGGCACCCGAGCGGAACGGGTCGAAGTTGGCAGCCCATTTTCCTTTGCTATCCTTCAATGTAGCATATCCCGAGCGAGTATCAATGGTATTCTTCCACCAGTATCCTCTTTCGTTGAATTCCTTATATATATCCTGCTTGTTTAAAGCTTTGGCAAACTGTCCTACAGTCCAGTCGTCGTAAGAATATTCCAAAGAATTAGAGAATCTTCCCAAGTCGGAAGGTACATATTTGTATTTTAGATACGATTTCAGGTCTCTGTTTCCAGCGTATCCAGCGTATACTTTCTGTGAAGGAGTACGCTGCATTTTCAGCATAGCTTCCAAAGCCTTGTCAGTATCAAAGTCGCGTATTCCCATTTGGTATGCTCCTACTATAAGAGGTATTTCATGTTCGGCTACCATGACAGGAATGTAGTTCATACCTGCAGGTCCTTTTGCCAGCCATCCGTTGGCATCGTACATAGCCAACTGAGAGTTTACCCATCGTTTGCTCCATTCCGGTGTTACCAGGTTCCAAAACTGGTTCAGATTCCAGAATGTGTTCCAGAAAGCATCACATCCCAATGCTGCATCGTTTTCGTCTGACAGGCGGTGTACTTTTTTATCAGTCGAAACCCATTCTCCGTTTACGTCACTCCATATGTTTCGACTACACAGTGCGCGATACATATTATTATAGAAACGTACCTTTTCCATACGGTCGGTACTTGTAATCTGTACTCGGTCGAACAATTCGTTCCATACCTTTTTCTGATTTTGTTGTACAGCTTCAAAGTTCCATCCAAACGGACGAGTAATTTCTTTTTCAAGATTGAGTGATGCATTTTCGATGCTTACCAATGAGATACCCGAACGTACTTGTACTACCGGATGTTTAGTCGCATCAAACTCCAGATAAACCCCTGCATCTTTCAGGTCTTTGGCTTTTAATACAGTATCGCGGCGTACTTCTCCATCTGCCCAGATTCCCATATCGGCAATAGGCTGGTCGAATTCCAATACAAAGTGTAGTTTATAGTCCTGATCAGCATCGTTGCTCCATACATTTTTGGATAGTTGATGACTTACACCTTCTATTCTATAGTCGCTAACTCTACGTAGTTCTACTTCTTTCAATAAGTAGTCATATTCAGCCGGGATATGTAAGTCTACCAACACACGTGCTCCCTTTCTATCTTTCGGGAAAGTGTATCGTTGGAATCCGCATCGGGTAGTCGCAGTCAGTTCTGCCTGAATATCATAATCTTCCAGATGGATCGCATAATAACCGATTCCGGCTTTTTCGGTACGCTTATCTATGCGTGAACGATAACCAGAGTCTGGATTACCTTCTTCACCTTCTTGTATAACCAGCTTCCTATTTGTAGGCATTAATCCCAAACCACCTAAAGTCCACTCGTGAATATGGCTGAAACATCCGATGTTCTCGAAAGTAGGTTGGTATCCTGCCTGCCATCCAGTATTCTGGTTGTCCGGACTCAGTTTTACCATACTAAAAGGCATCCACGGTCCCGGTGCAATCATCCAGCGTGAATGTCCGGTACCAATGCGTGTGTCTACGTAGTCTGCCAATGTCTGTAATGGCTGGGCGCTTCTTTCTATCTGTCCTTTACCGATGATTCGTCCGTCGGCTCTTACTACATACTGACTTTTTTGTGTGGTTTCTACAGAAGACATAGGGACTTCGAGCACGTAGCGAGCTGTATCAATCTGTTGGGTAAATACCTTCTTTCCGTCCACTTCAACTTCAAGTGTAGGACGTCCCGACAGCTCTTCTACATCTACTAGCAGAGGCTGTATTCGCTTGCCGTTTTGTTCAATTTCATAGTTGGCAGCTTCTACTCCGCGTAAAAAAGCTTTCTTGGGTTTTATCAACTGTATACCTGCAGGACCATCCAATGTGATTTGGTCGAATAGAATCCAAGAACCTTGCAGTACAGATAAACGGATTTCATTTCCGCCTTCATGAAGACAAGCAGGGTCGATAGGTATCTCTATACGATTTTCTACAGTTCCGCTTAAATCGCCTGTAATGGAGTTCTTGTTTTTTCCTTTCGGTAACTGGAATTTCCATGCAGTTCCGTTTACGGTAACCTTCAGAAGAGGAGGTAACTCTACAGCGTTGTCCAGCACATCTATGGTCAGTTTCCATGGAGTGGAGTTATTGGTTATTTTTTCGATACCGAAAAGGATGGTTGTATCGTGTGTACGCCATCCAGAAGTACCGCCAGTTCCTCCCCATCCATCCGAAGGACCGGGTATTACGTAAGGAAACTCTTTGCTCGCATCCGAATGGCCGATTAAGAAATAACGGTCTTCGTAGCCAAAGTCATTTGCAAGATAGTCTTTGTATCCATTCGGAGCCAGTGCAAAACCTTTTGCCTGATTGTCATTTTCTCCGATGGTCCAGATTCTGTCTGCGCTTATCGGTTGTGCGCAACATGCTGTCAGCAGAAATAGAGAGACAAGTTGTTTGTTCATGGTTATTGTATTTTGCGGCACAAAGTTACTACAAAAAAGTGAAATGCGGAAAGATATAGTGATAGAATTGAGTTACAGGGGTTTCAGTCGTGCTTCCGATTATTCGTGAAGCCATCGCAATCACCGCTGAAGCCAAATCAGGACGCCGCTACGTTACTTGTCCGTAACCATGCCCGAAAGGGCGACAAACGGACACGGACAGCGAAACAAGACGTTAAGGATTAGTGAGTTATTGACAACTCACGCAACAAATCCGGTCACGAAAAAAGATTGCGCCGTTCCTCCCCGTTTTGCGTACCGACACCGGACTCTTCACCAACTAATTTTGAACCTAAAAAAATTAAGGACGATGAAGAGTACATTTTCAGTAATCTACTACCTCAAGCGTCAGGTAGTGAAAAAGGACGGGACAGTGCCCGTCATGGGACGCATAACGGTGGACGGCAGCCAGACGCAGTTCAGCTGCAAACTGACCGTCGATCCCAAGCTGTGGGACACCAAAGGGGGACGTGTCACGGGCAGAAGCTCGGCGGCACTCGAAACGAACCGCATGCTCGACAAGATGCGTGTGCGTATCAACAAACACTATCAGGAAATCATGGAGCGTGACAACTTTGTCACGGCGGAGAAGGTCAAGAACGCCTTTCTCGGACTGGAACACCGCTACCACACGCTGATGCAGGTGTTCCGCCAGCACAACGAGGACTACGAGAAACAGGTGGAGGCCGGCATGAAAGCCAAAGGCACGCTCTTGAAGTACAGGACCGTTTACAAGCACCTGCAAGAGTTCCTCACCATCCGCTACCGCGTGAAGGACATCGCGCTGAAAGAGCTTACGCCCGCCTTCATCTCCGACTTCGAGATGTTCCTGCGCACGGACAAGCACTGCTGCACCAACACCGTGTGGCTGTATGTCTGCCCCTTGCGGACGATGGTGTTCATCGCCATCAACAACGAGTGGCTCACACGCGACCCATTCCGGGAGTATGAAATCAAGAAGGAGGAAACGACACGCAGTTTCCTGACGAAAGAGGAAATCCGGCTGCTGATGGAGGGCAGGCTGAAAAACGCCAAGCAGGAGCTTTACCGCGACCTCTACCTGTTCTGCGCCTTCACGGGCCTGTCGTTCGCCGACATGCGCAACCTGACGGAAGAGAACATCCATACCTACTTCGACGAACACGAGTGGATAAACATCAACCGCCAGAAGACGGGCGTGGTGTCCAATATCCGCCTGCTCGACATCGCAAAGCGCATCATCGACAAATACCGGGGTCTGTGCGGGAACGGCAGGATTTTCCCCGTTCCCCACTACAACACGTGCCTTGCCGGAATCCGTTCCGTCGCCAAGCGTTGCGGCATCACCAAGCACATCACGTGGCATCAGAGCCGACACACGGCAGCCACGACGGTGTTCCTCTCCAACGGCGTACCCATCGAAACGGTCAGTTCCATGCTGGGACACAAGAGCATAAAAACGACGCAGATATACGCGAAAATCACCAAAGAAAAGCTCAACCAAGACATGGAGAACCTTGCCGCAAGGTTGAACGGCATCGAGGAAT
>ERZ860445.182-NODE-182-length-53254-cov-17.630839_pt1 | contig 53254 bp, 58 predicted proteins | sample MGYA00509977_ERZ860445 | MGnify/ENA primary metagenome ERZ860445 (study PRJEB30046, sample SAMN00715233) | human gut metagenome | study: EMG produced TPA metagenomics assembly of the A metagenome-wide association study of gut microbiota in type 2... | reverse complement strand
GCAAAATCCGTAAATATTTGAATGCCAGACTTGCAAAAGCCAGCGTTTCAAGAATCGTTATTGAACGTACTCTGAAATTGGTGACAATTACTGTATGTACTGCTCGTCCGGGTATTATCATTGGTAAAGGTGGTCAGGAAGTTGATAAGTTGAAAGAAGAGTTGAAGAAGATCACTGATAAGGATATCCAGATTAATATTTTCGAAGTGAAGAGACCTGAACTCGACGCTGTGATTGTTGCTAATAATATCGCTCGCCAGGTTGAAGGCAAAATCGCTTACCGTCGCGCTATTAAGATGGCTATTGCTAACACAATGCGCATGGGAGCTGAAGGTATCAAAGTGTTGATCTCTGGACGTTTGAATGGCGCTGAAATGGCTCGTTCTGAAATGTACAAAGAAGGTCGTACTCCGCTGCATACATTCCGTGCTGATATCGACTATTGTCACGCAGAAGCTTTGACAAAAGTTGGTTTGCTGGGTATTAAGGTATGGATTTGCCGTGGTGAAGTTTATGGAAAACGTGAGTTGGCTCCTAACTTTACTCAGAGCAAAGAAAACAACCGTGGTGGAAATAGTAACAATGGTGGAAAGAATTTCCGCAGAAAGAAAAACAACAATCGCTAACGAATTTGAATTTTAGGAATTATGTTACAACCGAAAAAGACAAAATTCAGAAGACAGCAGAAGGGTAGTGCAAAAGGTAATGCCCAGAGAGGTCATCAGCTGGCTTTTGGTTCATTTGGTATCAAGTCATTGCAGACAAGATGGATCACTGGACGTCAGATTGAAGCTGCTCGTATTGCTGTAACAAGATATATGCAGCGTCAGGGTCAGATTTGGATCCGCATTTTCCCGGATAAACCTATTACTCGTAAGCCTGCCGATGTACGTATGGGTAAAGGTAAAGGTTCTCCGGAAGGTTTCGTAGCTCCTGTAACTCCGGGTCGTATTTTGATCGAAGTTGAAGGTGTATCTTTCGAAGTAGCAAAAGAAGCTCTGCGTCTTGCAGCACAGAAACTTCCTGTTACTACTAAGTTTATTGTTAGACGTGATTACGACGCAAGTCAAAATGCTTAATGGATATGAAGATTGCAGAAATTAGAGAAATAGCTACCAACGAATTGGCAGAAAGAATTCAGACTGAAGTTGCCAATTACAATCAAATGGTTTTGAATCATTCGATCTCTCCGCTGGAAAATCCTGCACAGATTAAGAAGTTACGCAGAACTATTGCGCGTATGAAAGCAGAATTGCGTCAGAGAGAACTTAACAAATAATAATGGTCCTCATGGAAGCTAGAAATTTAAGAAAAGAAAGAACAGGTGTTGTAGTAAGCAATAAGATGGATAAGACCATTACTGTTGCTGCTAAGTTTAAGGAAAAACACCCTATTTATGGTAAGTTCGTTTCTAAAACGAAAAAATACCATGCTCATGACGAAAAGAACGAATGCCAGATGGGCGATACTGTTCGTATCATGGAAACTCGTCCTTTGAGCAAAACTAAGAGATGGAGATTGATTGAAATTATCGAAAGAGCTAAGTAATTATGATACAAGCAGAATCCAGACTTACAGTATGTGACAACAGTGGTGCTAAAGAAGCTCTTTGTATCCGCGTTTTAGGCGGTACAAAGAGACGTTATGCCTCTGCTGGGGATGTTATTGTAGTTTCAATAAAGAGTGTTATCCCCTCAAGTGATATTAAAAAAGGTGCAGTATCTAAGGCCTTGATCGTACGTACAAAGAAAGAAATTCGTCGTGCTGACGGTTCTTATATTCGTTTTGATGACAATGCTTGCGTTTTGTTGAACAACGCAGGTGAAATTAGAGGAAGTCGTATCTTTGGCCCTGTAGCGAGAGAATTGCGTAACGCAAATATGAAAGTGGTTTCACTTGCACCTGAAGTACTTTAATTTTGTAAAAGATTTAAGTAATGAGTAAATTACATATTAAGAAAGGCGATACAGTTTACGTAAACTCTGGTGAAGACAAGGGTAAAACTGGCCGCGTGTTGAAAGTTCTTGTTAAAGAAGGACGCGCTGTGGTAGAAGGTATCAATATGGTATCTAAGAGCACTAAACCTAACGCAAAGAATCCTCAGGGTGGTATTGTGAAGCAGGAAGCTCCTATTCACATCTCAAACCTGAACCCGGTTGATCCTAAAACTGGTAAACCGACACGTGTAGGTAGAAGAGAAAGTTCTGATGGAAGAACATTTGTTCGTTATGCTAAAAAATCAGGAGAGGAGATTTAATCAATGAGTAATACTGCAAGCCTTAAGAAAGAATATGCAGAGCGTATTGCGCCTGCATTGAAGAATCAGTTCCAGTATACTTCATCTATGCAGATTCCTAGACTTAAAAAGATTGTTATCAATCAGGGTTTGGGTATGGCTGTAGCTGATAAAAAGATTATCGACGTTGCTATTAACGAGCTGACAGCTATTACAGGTCAAAAAGCTGTAGCAACTGTTTCTCGCAAAGATATCGCTAACTTCAAGTTGCGTAAAAAAATGCCTATCGGTGTGATGGTAACTTTGCGTCGTGAAAGAATGTATGAATTCCTTGAAAAGCTTGTTCGTGTAGCTTTGCCACGTATCCGTGACTTCAAAGGTATCGAAAGCAAATTGGACGGAAGAGGTAACTATACTTTAGGTATTCAGGAACAAATCATTTTCCCTGAAATTAATATCGATAGTATTACTAAAATTCTCGGAATGAATATTACCTTTGTAACTTCTGCTCAGACAGACGAAGAAGGTTATGCTTTGTTGAAGGAATTCGGTTTACCGTTTAAAAACGCTAAAAAAGATTGATAAGATATGGCAAAAGAATCAATGAAGGCTCGTGAAGTAAGAAGAGCTAAACTGGTAGCCAAATATGCTGAGAAACGTGCTGCGTTGAAGAAGATTGTGAACACAGGTGATCCTGCTGAAGCTTTTGAAGCTGCTCAGAAATTGCAGGCTCTTCCTAAGAATTCTAATCCGATCCGTTTGCACAACCGTTGTAAACTGACTGGTCGTCCTAAAGGTTACATGCGTCAGTTTGGTATTTCACGTATCCAATTCCGTGAAATGGCTTCAAACGGTTTGATCCCAGGCGTTAAAAAAGCAAGCTGGTAAATATTTGTATTATTAAATATTGTCAGGGTAGTCCTGATTAATTTAACAATTAATTTATATGACAGATCCAATCGCAGATTATCTCACTAGATTGAGAAATGCAATTAGTGCTAAGCACAGAGTTGTAGAAGTGCCTGCTTCAAACTTGAAAAAGGAAATTACTAAGATCCTGTTTGACAAAGGTTACATTTTGAACTACAAGTTTGTAGAAGATGGTCCTCAAGGTACTATCAAAGTTGCTTTGAAGTATGATGCAGTTAACAAAGTTAACGCTATCAAGAAACTTGAAAGAGTATCTACTCCGGGTATGCGTAAGTATACTGGCTACAAAGACATGCCGAGAGTTATTAATGGATTAGGTATTGCAATTATATCTACTTCCAAAGGTGTGATGACAGACAAAGAAGCTGCTGCTTTGAAAATCGGTGGTGAAGTTCTTTGCTATGTATATTAATGTAGGAGGATAAACTATGTCAAGAATAGGTAAATTGCCCGTTAGTATTCCTGCTGGAGTAACAGTTACTCTGAAGGATAACGTAGTAAACGTTAAAGGTCCGAAAGGTGAGTTGAGTCAGTTTGTTAATCCTGCTATTGATGTGGAGATTGCAGACGGACATGTGGTGTTGAAAGAAAATGAAAACGCTATGCTTGATAACTTGAAGCAGCGTCATGCATTCCATGGTTTGTATCGTGCTTTGATTCATAACATGGTTGTAGGTGTTTCTGAAGGTTACAAGAAAGAGTTGGAACTTGTCGGTGTTGGTTACCGTGCATCAAACAATGGTAACATCATTGATTTCGCTTTGGGTTATACTCATAATATCTTTTTGCAGTTGCCCCCAGAAATCAAAGTTGAAACTAAATCTGAAAGAAATAAGAACCCTCTTATTATATTGGAATCTTGTGACAAACAGCTGCTCGGTCAAGTTTGTTCAAAAATACGTTCTTTCCGTAAGCCTGAACCTTATAAAGGAAAAGGTATTAAGTTTGTTGGTGAAGAAATTCGTAGAAAGTCTGGTAAGTCAGCTGGCGCTAAGTAATTCACATAAAATCGTACAATTATGACAACAAAAATAGAAAGACGAATCAAGATCAAATATAGAGTACGCAACAAGATTTCAGGTACCGCTGAACGTCCGCGTATGAGTGTGTTTAGAAGTAACAAGCAGATCTATGTTCAGGTTATCGACGATTTGAGCGGTAAAACATTGGCTGCTGCTTCTTCTTTGGGTATGGAAGCAATGCCTAAAAAAGAACAGGCTGCTAAGGTGGGTGAACTGATCGCTAAAAAAGCTCAGGAAGCTGGTATTACGACTGTCGTATTCGACCGTAATGGTTACTTGTATCATGGGAGAGTAAAAGAAGTAGCTGATGCTGCTCGTAACGGTGGACTTAAATTTTAATGAATTATGGCAGTTAATAATAGAGTTAAGATCACTAACGATATAGAATTAAAAGATAGACTGGTTGCAATCAACCGCGTTACTAAAGTTACAAAGGGTGGTAGAACTTTCAGCTTCTCTGCTATTGTAGTTGTTGGTAACGAAGATGGTATCATCGGTTGGGGACTTGGTAAAGCTGGTGAAGTTACTGCAGCAATCGCTAAAGGTGTAGAAGCAGCTAAGAAGAACCTGACTCGTGTTCCTGTATTGAAAGGTACTGTTCCTCACGAACAGTCTGCAAAATTCGGTGGTGCAGAAGTTTTCATTAAACCTGCTTCAACTGGTACAGGAGTGGTAGCTGGTGGTGCGATGCGTGCCGTATTGGAAAGTGTAGGTGTTACTGACGTTTTGGCTAAGTCTAAAGGTTCATCTAACCCTCACAATCTGGTGAAAGCTACAATCTTGGCTTTGGGTGAAATGAGAGATGCTCGCATGGTAGCTCAAAACAGAGGTGTAAGTATGGAAAAAGTATTTAGAGGATAAGGAGGATAGACATGTCAACTATTAAGATTAAACAAGTAAAGAGTAGAATTGGTGCTCCTGCTGATCAGAAGAGAACTTTGGATGCGCTGGGACTTCGTAAATTGAATCGTGTGGTTGAACACGAAGAAACTCCTTCAATTCTGGGTATGATTGAAAAGGTAAAACACCTTGTTGCAATCGTTAAGTAACTATATTGTTAATAATAAAGGATTTTACAATATGAATTTAAATAATTTACGTCCTGCAGACGGTTCTGTCAAAACTAGAAAAAGAGTGGGCCGTGGTGCTGGTTCTGGTTTAGGTGGTACTTCTACAAGAGGACATAAAGGTGCAAAGTCTAGATCTGGTTATTCTAAGAAGATCGGTTTCGAAGGAGGTCAGATGCCTTTGCAGCGTCGTGTTCCGAAATTTGGTTTTAAGAATATTAACCGTGTAGAATATAAAGCTATTAACCTTGATACTATTCAGAGCTTGGCTGAAGCTAAAAATCTGTCTAAAGTAGGTGTTAATGACTTGATTGAAGCTGGTTTTATTTCTTCTGGCCAGTTAGTGAAAGTTCTTGGTAACGGTAGTTTAACTACTAAGCTTGATGTGGAAGCTAATGCTTTCTCAAAGAGTGCAGTAGCTGCAATCGAAGCCGTTGGTGGTAATGCAGTAAAACTCTGATTCAATGAGAAAATCTATTGAAACATTAAAGAACATATGGAATATTGAGGATCTGAGACAGCGGATCCTCATTACTATATTGTTTATTGCAATCTACAGATTTGGTTCATATGTGGTTCTTCCAGGTATTAACCCCGATATGCTGTCAAAGTTGCATGAGCAAACTAGTGAAGGACTTCTTGCTTTGTTGAACATGTTCTCTGGTGGAGCTTTTTCTAATGCTTCTATTTTTGCATTGGGAATTATGCCGTATATCTCTGCATCCATCGTGATTCAGTTGTTGGCCATTGCTGTTCCGTATTTCCAGAAACTGCAGCGTGAAGGAGAAAGTGGTCGTCGGAAGATAAATCAATATACTCGTATTTTGACAATCTTCATCTTGATATTCCAGGCTCCTTCTTATTTGATCAACTTGAAAATGCAAGCTGACTCAGCTCTTAATGCTTCATTAGATTGGACTTTCTTTATTATTACTTCTACCATCGTCTTGGCAGCAGGAAGTATGTTCATCTTGTGGCTTGGTGAGAGAATCACAGATAAAGGAATCGGAAATGGTATCTCATTGATAATTATGATTGGTATCATTGCTCGTCTTCCTCAAGCTTTTTCTGGTGAGTTTGTTTCTCGCCTTGCATCACCTGGAGCTGGCGGTATCATTATGTTCTTAGTTGAAATCGTAATGTTGATACTCGTTATCGCAGCGGCCATTCTTTTGGTACAAGGTGTTCGTAAAGTTCCTGTACAATATGCAAAACGTATTGTTGGAAATAAACAATATGGTGGTGCTAGACAATACATTCCTTTAAAGGTAAATGCAGCAAATGTAATGCCTATTATTTTTGCGCAAGCAATCATGTTTATTCCTATCACAATTGTTGGCTTCTCAAATGTAGCTACAACCAGTGGTATTGCACGTGAGTTTGTAGATCATACTAGCTTTGGATATAATCTGGTATTTGCAATATTAATTATTCTTTTTACCTGGTTCTATACAGCTATTACGATTAATACTACTCAAATGGCAGAAGACATGAAGCGTAATAATGGCTTTATTCCTGGTATAAAACCTGGTAAGAATACTGCAGATTATATTGATACAATCATGTCTCGTATAACATTGCCTGGTTCTATATTCTTGGCTATTGTTGCTATTTTGCCTGCCTTTGCTGGCCTATTTGGAGTTCAGGCTGAGTTTGCACAGTTCTTTGGTGGAACTTCTTTATTGATTCTTGTCGGAGTCGTTTTGGATACTCTCCAACAAGTTGAAAGTCACTTGTTGATGCGTCATTACGACGGTTTATTGAGCTCAGGAAGAATTAAAGGACGTTCTGCTAATGTGGCAGCTTATTAAGAAACAAAATGATATTTCTTAAGACAGATGATGAAATAGAACTTCTTCGCCAGAGTAATCTCCTTGTGGGGAAAACTCTGGCAGAAGTTGCTAAACTGATAAAGCCGGGTGTAACAACAAAACAACTTGATAAAGTTGCAGAAGAGTTCATAAGGGATCATGGGGCAATTCCCACTTTTAAAGGTTTTCCTAATCCTTATGGTAGCCCATTCCCTGGTACATTATGTACGTCTGTAAATGATCAAGTCGTTCATGGAATTCCCAATGATATTCCTTTAAAAGAGGGTGACATTATTTCTGTAGATTGTGGCACCTACATGAACGGCTTCTGTGGTGATTCTGCTTATACATTTTGTGTAGGTGAAGTAGCTCTAGAAATCTTAGCATTATTAAAAACAACAAAAGAGGCTTTATATAAAGGCATCGATAATGCTGTTCATGGAAAACGTTTAGGTGATATCGGTTATGCTATTCAACAATATTGTGAAACTCGTTCATATGGAGTAGTCCGTGAATTTGTAGGACATGGTATTGGTAAACAGATGCATGAAGAACCTCAAGTTCCTAATTATGGGAAGAGGGGTACAGGAACTCTTCTTAAAAAAGGAATGTGTATAGCTATTGAGCCTATGATTACACAAGGAAATAGGCAGATAGTAATGGAGGATGATAATTGGACGATACGAACAAGAGATCGTAAATGGGCAGCACATTTTGAACATACAGTTGCAATTGGTTTAGATCGGGCTGATATTTTATCATCGTTTGAATTTATAGAACAAGTTTTAGGAGATAAGGCAATTTAATATGGCAAAGCAATCCGCAATAGAACAAGATGGAGTTATTCTCGAGGCATTGTCTAATGCAATGTTTCGTGTGGAACTAGAAAATGGGCATGAAATAACTGCTCATATTTCAGGTAAAATGAGAATGCATTACATTAAAATATTACCTGGAGATAAAGTTAGAGTAGAGATGTCTCCTTATGACTTATCTAAAGGAAGAATCGTTTTTAGATATAAATAAAAAAGAAATAAGATATGAAAGTAAGAGCATCATTAAAGAAACGTACGCCGGAATGCAAAATCGTTAGACGAAATGGCCGTTTGTATGTTATTAACAAGAAAAATCCTAAGTATAAACAACGTCAAGGATAATTTATTATTTTTGCAAAAAAAATAATTTAGTATATGGCTATAAGAATAGTTGGTGTAGATTTGCCTCAGAATAAGAGAGGTGAGATTGCGTTGACATACGTATATGGTATTGGACGCAGCAGTTCAGCAAAAATTTTGGATAAAGCAGGTGTTGACCGTGATTTGAAAGTTAAAGATTGGACTGATGATCAGGCTGCTAAGATCCGTGAAATCATTGGTGCTGAATATAAAGTAGAAGGTGATCTTCGTTCGGAAATCCAGTTGAACATTAAGCGATTAATGGATATTGGTTGCTATCGTGGTGTTCGTCACCGTTTGGGTCTGCCTGTAAGAGGTCAGAGCACTAAGAATAATGCTCGTACACGTAAGGGAAGAAAGAAAACAGTTGCAAATAAGAAAAAAGCTACTAAATAATAATTGTTAATATGGCAAAAAAAACAGTCGCAGCTAAAAAAAGAAATGTGAAAGTGGATGCTAATGGACAGTTGCATGTTCATTCTTCATTCAACAACATTATCGTTTCTTTGGCAAACAGCGAAGGCCAGATCATCTCATGGTCTTCTGCAGGTAAGATGGGATTTAGAGGTTCTAAGAAGAACACTCCTTATGCAGCTCAGATGGCTGCCCAGGATTGCGCTAAAGTAGCGTACGATCTTGGCCTGAGAAAGGTGAAAGCTTATGTTAAGGGTCCTGGTAACGGACGTGAGTCTGCAATCAGAACTGTACACGGAGCTGGAATTGAAGTTACTGAAATTATTGACGTAACTCCATTGCCTCACAACGGTTGTCGTCCTCCTAAAAGAAGAAGAGTATAATAAAGATAACCTATTTAGATGTAACTTGATTTTGTTAAATAATGGATTACATTCCTTTCTGTGATCGCGGCTGCAACAAATTGAGTTCATTAGTAACAATTAAATTTAAAGAAGAAAATGGCTAGATATACTGGACCAAAAACTAGAATTGCACGTAAATTCGGTGAAGCAATCTTTGGAGCAGATAAAGTTTTGTCTAAGAAAAACTATCCTCCTGGACAGCATGGTAACAACCGTCGCAGAAAAACTTCTGAATACGGTGTCATGTTGGCTGAAAAGCAGAAAGCAAAATATACTTACGGAGTATTGGAAAAACAGTTCCGTAATATGTTTGAAAAGGCTGCAAGTATGAACGGTATTACCGGTGAAATCTTGTTGCAGAGCCTTGAATGTCGTTTGGACAACGTTGTGTTCCGTTTGGGTATTGCTCCTACTCGTGCTGCAGCTCGCCAATTGGTAGGTCACAAGCACATTACTGTAGATGGTAAGGTTGTTAATATTCCTTCTTACGCAGTAAAACCAGGTCAGTTGGTAGGTGTTCGTGAAAGATCTAAGTCTTTGGAAGTTATTGCAAATTCATTGACTGGTTTCAATCACAGCAAATATCCTTGGTTGGAATGGGATGAAAACTCTAAGACAGGTAAATTGTTGCACAGACCTGAAAGAGCAGATATTCCTGAAAACATTAAAGAACACTTGATCGTTGAATTGTACTCTAAATAATAATTAATTTCATGGCGATATTAGCATTTCAAAAACCTGATAAAGTATTAATGTTGGAAGCGGATTCTAAATTCGGAAAATTCGAATTCCGTCCGCTTGAACCCGGTTTCGGTATTACCGTAGGTAATGCTTTACGCCGTATTCTTCTCTCTTCTCTGGAAGGTTATGCAATCAATACTATTCATATTGAAGGTGTTGAACATGAATTCGCTACAGTTCCGGGAGTTAAAGAAGATGTAACTAACATTATCTTGAATCTGAAGCAAGTTCGATTCAAGCAAATAGTTGAGGAATTCGAAAATGAGAAGGTAAGCATTACCGTTGAGAATTCTACTGAATTTAAGGCAGGTGATATTGGTAAGTATTTGACCGGATTTGAAGTGTTAAATCCTGAATTGGTTATTTGCCATTTAGATTCAAAAGCAACTATGCAGATAGATCTTACTATTAACAAAGGACGTGGTTATGTTCCGGCTGACGAAAACCGTGAATACTGCACCGATGTGAACGTAATTCCTATCGATTCTATTTACACTCCGATTCGTAATGTAAAATATGCGGTAGAAAACTATCGTGTAGAACAGAAGACTGACTATGAAAAGTTGGTTCTGGAAATTACAACGGATGGTTCCATTCACCCGAAGGAAGCGCTGAAAGAAGCTGCTAAAATATTGATTTATCACTTCATGTTGTTCTCTGATGAAAAGATTACTCTTGAAACATCAGATTCTGACGGAAATGAAGAATTCGATGAAGAAGTATTGCACATGCGTCAGTTGCTGAAGACCAAATTGGTTGATATGGACTTGTCAGTTCGTGCTCTGAACTGTTTGAAGGCTGCAGATGTAGAAACATTGGGAGACTTGGTACAGTTTAATAAGACAGATCTGTTGAAGTTCCGTAACTTCGGTAAGAAATCGCTCACTGAGCTTGATGATTTGCTCGAGAGTCTGAATCTTTCGTTTGGAACAGATATTTCTAAGTATAAATTAGATAAAGAATAAAAAATGAGACATAATAAAAAATTCAACCATTTAGGTCGTACTGCTTCTCACAGAAACGCAATGTTGTCAAACATGGCATGTTCTTTGATCAAGCACAAAAGAATCACTACGACTGTTGCGAAGGCTAAAGCTTTGAAAAAGTTCGTTGAGCCTCTGATTACAAAGTCTAAAGAAGACACAACTAACTCACGTCGTGTTGTATTTAGCAACTTGCAAGATAAGTTTGCTGTAACTGAACTGTTCAAAGAAATCTCTGTAAAGGTTGCAGATCGTCCGGGTGGTTATACTCGTATCATCAAGACTGGTCATCGTTTGGGTGACAACGCAGAAATGTGTTTCATCGAATTGGTAGACTACAATGAGAACATGGCTAAGACAGCTGCTAAGAAAGCTACTCGTACTCGTCGTTCTAAAAAATCAACTGCAACTGAAGCACCTGCTGCTGAAGCAACTGCAGAAGCTACTACAGAGGAAGCCCCTAAAGCTGAATAATTCTGTAAACGCTATATACACAAGAAAACCGAAGTTCATTTGGGCTTCGGTTTTTTTATTGCTTATTCCGAAGGTAGAATTCCTGTATTCTTTGCTTAAAAACGCATAACAGAAAAGATGCAAGCCTAGATTGCTTATGATAATACATCGTTTGGAAAGTTACCTTGAGGAAATGCATCAGATTCCTTTGATTATTTCTATTATAATCGATGACTATTGATAGGATCTTTTTCGAGAAAGTGTCTTTTTATGAGATAAAATACAGCCTTCGTCGTGAAAGAATTATAACTGTCAGACGAAGGCTTTATCTTAATGATGACTGAATGATAAGATTTCCTGATAATCGGGTTATCAGAAAAACAGCCTTACTCCTGAATTGTAATACCCATTTTCTTCATCAAGAAACAAGCATTCATATTCTGTGCAACTCCTTCGCGCAACTTGTAAGAGAAATGTAGTTCATTATCTATAATATCCGCTTCAAAACAGTAATTCTGAATTTTCTGAGGAAATTGATTTGCCAGCTTACCTAATAATAAGTCATGCGTAGCAATAATACCATTTGCCTGTAAATTCATAAACTGTTTAATCAAGTCGAACGATCCTTTTTGCTTATCCACGGAGTTTGTTCCTTTTAAGATTTCATCCAAGATGATGAACAGTTGCTGCCCTTCATTCAACCAGTCAATGATACGTTTCAGGCGTTTCAGTTCAGCGAAGAAATACGATTCATTGTCAGAAAGAGAGTCGGATGTACGTAAGCTTGTTACAAGACGGGCTGGATAAAGCATTAAGCTTTCACAACAAACCGGGCAGCCCATGCAAGCCAACAGATAATTTACTCCGATAGTGCGCAGGTATGTACTTTTTCCTGCCATATTGGCTCCAGTGATGATAAGGAAATAAGGACGTGAAGGAATCTGCACATCATTCTTTACACATTGCGCAGGCGACATCAGCGGATGTCCCATTCCACAGGCCATAAAGCAGAAAGGCTTATCCGATATTTCCGGCCATGAATAGTTCGGATGATTATACGCAAAAGTACCGAGTGAACATAGCGCATCCAATTGGCCAACTGCTTCCAACCATCCTACAACATACTGTCCGTATCGTTCCTTCCATTTTTCTATCCGTACAATCTGGTGCAACTGGAAGAACATTCCCCCTTCCAGCAGCACATAAAGCAACTGATTGTTTCGTAAATCGAGGCGATCCAGTTCTTTCGATAGTTTCATCAGTACCTTATCCGGAGACTCTCCATCGATATCGAGTTCTCTCATCAAATACTGAAGTTCCTCAGCATGCCATTCCTGACGTTTGGCAAGCGCAATCAGCTTGGCATATCCGTTCAATATATTCAGTTTTTGTCCATACAATTCTTGAATAGCAGTGGCCTTTCTGATTACTCCGAAACTGATAATGACAAATAACATGAAAGATACCCCGAGCCAGCTCAATGAAATCACTCCCACTACTCCGGCTATCAGTAAAAGTAAGTTTATGGAAGGCACCCCCCAGATGAGTAACTTTACCCAAAGAGCATGACTAAATGATGAAGTATTCTGACTCCATTGCCTGATATCCTCTCCGTCTGAAGCCTTTCCCTGATTCATCAGTCCCGTAATGCGGAACTCCTCTCTGAATTCCGGTCTGGAAGCCATGTCCTGGACAGCCTGTTGGCGTTCCTCTATTTCCTTTTTCTCACAGAGATGAATTTTCAACCATCCAGCCAATGTTGTCGAACCAAAATGGGTACATGTGCGGTTCAGTGCCTGAAACAAAGAGTGACGTCCAAACAAATCAAGGTCAAATGAATACGGATGCTCTGGATCAATAAATTCATTTCCTTCCTCAAACGCACTTTGGTCGCCTGCGAGTGCTTGTAACTCTTCCCGGTTAATTCGAAGCCGCAATTCCAGCCACTCCTTACGGTAAAAGAGCCGGTTATGTACTTTTACAAGAACAAAAAAAGGAAGGAAAGTGCATCCCGCACAAAGTATCAGTTTCCAGCTATCGGAATGAAAAAAGAAGATGATACCTATAATTCCGGCCAAGAATAATGCAACTCTCAGCATACTGATGCGGAAAATACGTTGTTTGACACGTTTAAGTTCATTTTCGGACACACTGATTCGTGTCTCGTACCATTGAGTTATACTTTTCATCATGTTTATAAGTGTTTGATAGATTGTGTTTGTGTGGTAAAGATAAGAAAAGATTTCCTCTGCAAAAAAAATATGATTTTCTTTGTAACGAAACTTTCATTCCTATCGTCTATATCAATGAAAGCGCTTTCGGATAACCCGAATATGAATCTTTAAAAGAATGTATGATGAAAAGATTAACTATAACCTGTATAATGATAATGTTGACTTTGGCAGTAGGACAAGCCAAAGATTTTTCCGACTTGTTTGATGAGTTCAGAAAAGAGCAACATGCCGATTACGTATCTGTATCTCCTATAATGATGAAGATGGCCCGTATGTTTACTCCGGCCGATGAAGGAGGAGATTTCTTACAACGTATTCATTCTGTCAGAGTCCTTGATTTGGAAGAATGTTCTTCGGAAACCAAACAGCGCTTCAATCAAAGGATAGATAAGATTAATACCAAAGGATATGAAGAAATGATGCGTGTGAAAGATGAAGGAGAGTTGGTACGTATCTTTGTAAAACAGGAGAAGGATGTCATTCGGGAGATGATTATTCTTTGTGCCGGAAAGAATGATTGTACTTTGGTTGCTTTGACCGGAAAAATCCGTCAGAAAGATATCGATAAAATAATAGATCAACAGATAAAAGAAGACTCCTCTCATGAACGCTGAAAACTTTAAGCAGCGTTATCTTCCTTTTCATGACAAGATGTACCGTCTGGCCTTCCGTTATACGGGAAGTCGGGAGAATGCCGAAGATATGGTACAGGAAACGTATTTGAAATTATGGAAAAAACGCGACGAACTGCCGGAAATAGAAAATACAGAAGCATACGTGATGACCTTGCTCAAAAATGTTTGCTTCGATTTTCTTCGGAGAAATCACGAAGAGATGTGGGCGAGCTCCCCTCCCGAAGACTTGCAGATAGCGATACAAGCTCCCTCTTCCACTACACCGTTGGAGATTAAGGACGAGGCTGAATGTCTTCAGCAGTTGATTGCACATTTACCTCCTCCCCAGAAGAAGGTTCTTCTCTTACGCGATGTGAATGAGTGTTCTATGGAAGAAATAGAACAGGCCACCGGATTTACTGCAGCTAACATACGGGTTCTCTTATCACGGGCCAGAAAAAAATTACGTGAACAATTTAGCAAAATCAGAGCTTATGAACGAGTTGGATGAAATAAAGAATTTGTTGAATGCATACTACGAAGGGAAAACAAATACGGCAGAAGAAAAACGACTGTATAAGTTTTTCTCTCAAACAGATGTACCGCAGGAATTATCTGCTGATAAAAAACTGTTTCTATCCCTGTCTTCTTTGCAAAAAACTCCGGAAATACCTTCCGGATTGGAATCACGTATTGCTTCTTGTATCGATGGTTGGGAACAGAAAGAGCAGATCCGTGCAGAACGTCATAAGAAAATGACACACCGTATTCTCTTGCGTCGCTGTGCCGGTATTGCGGCAGGTTTATTTCTTGTCTTTTCTGTAGGAACTTATTTGTATCACCATTCTCAGCTTCGTCCTCTTTCAGAAGATACGTGCGCTTCTCCCGAAGAAGCTTATGCCGAGGCTCAGAAAGCTCTGCTCCTGTTCTCACATAGTTTGAATAAGGGATTGGCTCAAATGGAAAAGGCCGAAGAGGCTACCGTTAAGGTAAAGAAAGTGGTAGAAAAACATGTTAATAACTTTAATAATCAAGAAAAATGAAACGTTTCTATATATTTGTCGTATTGACCTTATGCTTGTTTGTCAATGCTTTTTCTCAAGACGATTTCTTTAAGAAGTTTGCAGATCGGGAAGATATTACTTCTGTCTATATCTCTAAATCCATGCTCCGTCTGATGCCTAATGTGCAGGCTGATGGTATAGATATAGGAAGTGTGGCTTCCAAGTTGGATAATATTCAGATTCTTTCTTGCGAAAAGCAGGAAGTCGTTCCCCTGATTCGTCAGGAGTTGAAATATATCAACCCCAAAAATGGATACGAGGAGTTGATGAAAGTAAATGATGAGGGAGAACATACAGTAATTTATTTGAAGGAAACTTCCGGACATTCAAAAGAGTATATCTTGTTGTGCGATGAAAAAAAGGAACTGACTGTGGTCATTCTGAAGGGAAGTTTGTCTCTGTCCGATATACAGGGAATTATAAAGCAGTAGGATATTTATGGAATAACATAGTGCAGTATCTTCATTTTTATGTATTTTTACGGTGGTTGTGTATAAAATATAATTAGAGCATAATGACTGTGAAAAACATTTTGTTAGGATTTTTAATGTGTGGGTTTCTTGTCGGTTCAATCAGTTGTACTAAGGAACTACATGATTGGCAGTTGAAACCTTTATCAAGTGATTTGGTATTTAAAGATTTGGCCCATTCGTGGGACGAAGGAATCCCTTTGGGAAATTCTTTTGTGGGTAGTCTTGTCTGGGAACGTGATTCTGTATTACGATTCTCACTCGACCGGATTGACCTTTGGGATTTGAGACCAACCGACAGCCTTTCCGGTGAGAATTATAAATTTTCATGGGTGAAGAAGCACATTGAAGAGGGAAACTATTTACCGGTACAGAAAAAATTCGACTGGCCTTACGATAACAATGCAGCTCCTTCTAAGATTCCGGGAGCTGCCGTAGAATTCCCTTCTTTGGGTGAAGTGGAAAACGTACATCTTTATCTGAATAATGCCTTATGCGAGGTATCATGGAAAAACGGGATAACCTTGCACACGTTTGTTCACGCCAATCGTCCGATAGGATGGTTTGTGTTCGACAATGTACCACAGCCTATTGTACCGACCGTTATTCCACCTGTATATGAAAAAGAAAACGTAGGAGTCGTGGATCCGGTGACCGGGCAAGACCTGGCTTTGTTGGGATATAAGCAGGGCACGGTGGAGAAAAAAGAGGATCTGATCGTATACCATCAAAAAGGTTGGAATGATTTCTCTTATGATGTGGTAGTGAAATGGAAAAATGTATCAGGAAAGTGTGTTGGAGTATGGAGCGTGACTTCCTCTCTTGCACCCGAGAAGGCTATATCCGAAGTAGAAGAAGCTTTCAAGCGAGGACTTGTCAGTGATTATCAGGAACATTTAGATTTTTGGAATACTTACTGGAAGCAATCTTCCGTTTCAGTTCCCGATACTCTTCTGCAGCGTCAATATGATAATGAAATGTACAAATTCGGTTCAGTAGCAAGAGAATATTCTTATCCAGTTTCTTTACAGGCTGTCTGGACGGCAGACAATGGAAAACTTCCGCCTTGGAAGGGCGATTTTCATCACGACTTGAATACCCAGTTGAGCTACTGGCCTTCCTATGCGGGAAACCATCTGAAAGAAGAGAGTGGTTACCTTAATACGTTATGGGCACAGCGTGATGTATACCGGAAGTTTACCCGCCAATATTTTGAAAAAGAAGGTCTTGCCATTCCCGGAGTATGTACTCTGACGGGAGAAGCAATGGGAGGATGGATTCAGTATTCTATGTCGCAGACTACGGCTGCCTGGCTTTCTCAGCATTTTTATTTGCATTGGAAATATTCAGCAGACGATAACTTCTTGAGAGAAAGAGCATATCCTTTTGTAAAAGAAGCAGCTCAATTTCTCGAAAATCAGACAGAGATAAATGCAGAAGGAAAACGGGTGCTTGCTTATTCTTCCAGTCCGGAGATTTTTGACAACTCGTTGAAAGCCTGGTTCAAGAACATGACGAATTACGATTTGTCTCTTACTTCCTTCTTGTTTAAAATTGCGGCAGAAATGGCCGATGAACTGAATTTGAAAGAAGAAGCCGGACATTGGAGCGCATTACGTGCCCAGTTGCCCGATTATGCGTTGGACAGTAAGGGGGCATTAGCCTTTGCAAAAGGGTTTCCTTATGAGGAATCACATCGTCATTTCTCTCATGCCATGGCCATTCATCCTTTGGGACTGATGAACTGGGAAGAAGGGGGTAAATCTCGTGAAATCATTAAATCCACTCTTGAAGCATTGGAGAAGTATGGGCCACAATGGTGGACTGGATATTCGTATGCCTGGTTTGCCAACATGAAAGCTCGTACCTTTGATGGCGAAGGAGCGTATAAAGCACTTCGTACATTTGCGGAATGTTTCTGCTTGCCTAATACATTCCATGCCAATGGCGATCAGTCGGGAACTGGAAAGTCGGATTATACGTATCGTCCTTTTACATTGGAAGGCAATTTCGCTTTTGCGGCAGGTATTCAGGAAATGCTGTTACAGAGTCATACCGATACCTTGCGTGTGTTCCCGGCTATCCCTGAATGCTGGGAAAATGCATCCTTCCATAATCTGAGAGCACAGGGTGCTTTTCTGGTAAGTGCAGTCAGAAAAGATGGAAAGACAGTTTCTGTAGAGATTGAATCCGAAAAAGGAAAGGATCTGTTGCTCGTTTCTCCTTTCGATGGCACTATCATACAACGTAAGACAGCTCCGGGTGAGCGTATTGTCTTAAATAATGTGATTCCGGAATAAAGATCAGAAAAGGGCTGATTGCCTGTCATTGACAAACCTTAATTAGAGTGATAGCAAGTGGTTGGCGTACGTGTGGCGGCAACCACTTGCTTGTTTTTAGCCGATTGTCATATTGATAGGAATATTGACCTTTTTACGTAAAAAAATGAGAAAATACCGTTTTTCGATAACTCGTATTTTGAATAAAAACTTCGCTTACGGTGGTAAAAATCCCTTTTTAGAACCAGAAAACCTCCTTAAAAACATGTTATAGGACAGGTTTATGAAGCCTTTTTCGGAGGAAAATACGACCTTTATCAAGCGGTAACGATACTTGAAACGAGGGCTGACGGTACTCGAATCGTTGCCTTACGCGATTAGTCGCGTTGACTGATGCTTCCTTTTGTTTGTTTTTACCTGTTTTCGGGGGATTTTTGATGCTTTTTCGAAGCATATTTTCTACATTTTTTGAAATGATAAAAGGTTGCTGATTTCTTGATTCTTCGATTCCGATGTATGCTGTATACTCTTCTTTATGTCGTTTAAACAAATAAAGAAGGGAATGTCTGTCTTTCTGTATTTTATAACGGCCGAAAAACTGCCGGATTTTCCACAACTTCTGTACCGGTACTCAAATAACGCCGTGTAGAGGCTTCTGAATTGACATTTTGTAAATAACGTGGATCCGATATGAAATTAACAAATGGAAAGTTGCTGAATGAGTGGTGCCTGGTCTTTTTATCTTCATTATGTATTTTCCTGCTGCAACGAAAATTCCTTGCAAAAATTATCAGTCATACAATAAATCTCTTTAACTTTAGAATTATTAGGAATGGAATAATAGAAAGTAGTATGATGAAGTATCTATTTCTTTTATTGTGTTTATGATAATCCTTATTCTACTTGTTCTTAATCAATATTTATCAAATGGAAGAAACAAACAGATTATGGGTAACAGAAGCATTTATCAGGCTTCTTGTTCAGTTACAAGATAGAGCGATTTGGGCAATACCAGATAAAAAAGTTGTAACCAGCGGGGCATATACAGTACTTCAGCATTTTGAGATTATGCCACAAAGAAAACCAGATATAGGAGAAGATGCTCTTTATTTCCAGATTCATCATACAGAAATATCTGTTTATATAGACTTGTTAAAAGAAACAGATTTGATAGAGTTTTTGCCAGATTCTATACTTTTTATCGAGCAGAAAGAAAATTATGAGATTTTGGCAGCTTTCTATAAAGGTTTATTTTGTATATCAGACAGATTCTTGGTAGATGAGACTTTTCTCAAGCAATGTGAGGAAGCTAATCTTTTGTTTCAGAATTTGTATATTCCTTTGAATCAGGAACTGTTGATTAAGATATTTTCTCAATTACCTGATGGGGCAGTATTAGCTATAGACAGTTGGGAACTGGAGGATTGCAGTGCTTTTCAGTCCATGAAACAGTTCAGATTGCAGGAAAAGTTTACTTCTGAACAGGAAGATTTTAGCTATTGTTTTCGGATAGGCAAAGCCGACTTGCCTGTTTATATCGATTGGATACGATGTAGCGATTTACCCTCTTTTTTAATTCATTTTGTAATCTTTCCTTCTTCGGATAGTGAAGATAAAGCTCCTTTGGCGGTAGTGTATGATAGTTGTATTTTTTGTTTATCCGATAAAATAGAGATAGAACAACAGATGATTGAACAGGCAGATAAGGTACATTTGTATGTACAGAAACTATAAAAGTATATGGAGCAAGTTATTTTTTATGACTGGAATCGTAATCCTAAGATGATATGGAGCGATGCCTGCAGGATAGAGGATGAAGAAAACCATACAATTCAGTTCTATGCCTCATTCGATACTACTATTTATAATGCATGTACGATTTGTAGGGTAGAGACAGGGCAACTTGTTCGTTTTATAGAACAGCTTGAAGATATGTATAGAGGACAATGTAATAAAATAGTTCTTCATTCTTGCGATGAAAAATTATCTGTCTTTTTGCAAAAAGAACTGTGCGGACATATTGCTTTGTGTGCTCATGTAAAGAACTGGCATCCAACGGAGGATGAATTAACTTTTTGTACTTATTTCGACCAAACATTTCTCCCCGATTTATGCGCGGAAATCCGTATCATGTCGCAGACCTCTGTGGTACAGTCGGATTATACTACGGTACAGCCGGAAGAGTCTTTTTCGTTTCATTTATCATTATTGGATCGGGTAGTCCTTCATGATTATGTATGTTTTAGGCTGAATATAAAAGATGCATTCTTTCATGTTGTAACGGATACTTCTATGTGGTGGGAGGAATTCCATTGTTTTAGAGAAGAGTTGGGACAGTTGATAGAAGGAAAGGTAAATGAAGTCATATTTGCTCCTTTGGGGGAATTTTGGAGAATTACATTTGTCAGTTTAGGAAGAGAGATTTTTGTAAAGGGAGATATCAGCGATATGGAGATGCCACAAAGTTCATTAAGTTTCCATCGGATAGTTAGCAGCGCTTTGTGTTCGGACTTAAAAAGTCAGTTGGAAAGATGGCTTTTATAGGAAATCATTGGAGAATAATCAGAAAAAAAGTCTCAAAATAGAAAAACAGAGCGTGCTTGCCTTGTTCTTCTATTTTGAGACTTTGAACTTTTCGATTAACTCAGATGGAATCAGATATTCTGCATTGCCTGTTCCAGGTCGGCAATAATATCATTTACATTTTCAATACCTACCGACAGACGGATCAAGTCAGGAGCTACACCGGCTTCTATCAACTGTTCATCGGTAAGCTGGCGATGTGTGTGGCTGGCAGGGTGAAGTACACAAGTACGTGCATCGGCTACGTGTGTCACAATGCAAGCCAGTTTCAGGCTATCCATGAATTTGATGGCTTCTTCACGTGTTCCGTTGAGGCCGAAAGCTATTACACCGCAAGAACCATTTGGCATGTATTTCTGAGCCAGTTCGTAATATTTGTTGCTCTTAAGTCCGCAGTAGTTTACCCATTTCACTTTTGGGTTTGCTTCCAGCCATTCGGCTATTTTCTGAGCATTTTCGCAATGACGAGGTACACGCAAGTGAAGTGTTTCGAGTCCTAAGTTCAGCAGGAATGCATTTTCAGGCGACTGGATAGAACCGAGGTCTCTCATCAATTGTGCTGTAGCCTTGGTGATGTAAGCCATTTTACCGAATGCCTTAGTATAAGTCAGTCCGTGATAAGACTCATCCGGTTGAGTCAGTCCCGGGAATTTGTCAGCTTGTGCATCCCAGTCAAAATTACCGCTGTCTACAATCGCTCCTCCTACACAGGTTGCATGTCCGTCCATGTATTTGGTTGTGGAGTGAGTTACAATATCAGCTCCCCATTCAAACGGGCAGCAGTTGATAGGAGTGGCAAATGTATTGTCGACAATCAAAGGTACCCCATGTTTGTGGGCAATGCGGGCAAACTTTTCGATATCCAATACATTGATACTTGGGTTGGAAATTGTTTCGCCGAACAGACATTTAGTATTCGGGCGGAACGCTTTTTCTATTTCTTCTTCCGGTGCATCGGCATCTACGAAGGTGCATTCGATACCCAGTTTTTTCATTGTTACAGCAAAGAGATTGAAAGTACCTCCGTAAATAGTAGACGAACATACAAAGTGATCGCCAGCCTCACAGATGTTGAATACTGCGTAGAAATTGGCTGCCTGTCCGGAAGAAGTAAGCATGGCTGCTACTCCACCTTCCAGTGCTGCAATTTTGGAAGCAACTGCATCATTGGTCGGGTTCTGCAGACGGGTATAGAAATAGCCGCTATCTTCAAGATCGAACAGGCGGGCCATCTGTTCGCTGGTATCATACTTGAATGTAGTACTCTGATAAATAGGCAATACGCGGGGCTCTCCTTTCTTGGGAGTCCATCCTGCCTGTACGCATAGCGTTTCTTTGCTGAATTTTGTTTCCATATATTGGGTTTGTTTTGATATTTTGTTTGTTTTATCCGGCAAAAGTAAGAAATAATCTTCCACCTTTGTGCTCTTTTTGTGAAAAAGAGTTATATTTGGTCGTTATTAATAAAAAGTGATAATGGTAGATGAAGTAAAATTTAAGCATGTAATGCCGGTACAGATTCGGTTTAGTGATGTCGATATTTATGGACACATGAATAATAATGCCTATTTCTCGTTGTACGACTTGGCAAAGACTTCTTATCTTCGTGATGTGTTTGGATACAAGGAGGAATGGAGCAAGTTGGGAGTAGTGGTTGCCAATATCAATGCCGATTTCCTGGCTCCGGTATTTTTTTCTGATGAACTGATTATCGAAACTACAGTCGTTCATTTAGGCCATAAAAGTATGACATTGCTTCAGCGGGCAATCAACAAGGCCAGTGGAGTGTTGAAATGCCAGTGCCGTACGGTGTTGGTTGGTTACGATGTGGCCACTAAGGAACCTGTAGAGCTACCTTTGGATTACAAACTGGCTATTTGCAGATACGAAGGCAAGACTTTGGAGGAACTGTTGGAACCGATTCGGTAAATAACCGATTTCCATAAAATCGGTTACTTGTATTCACAGTGAACAATACAACTACCTTTTGCTGATGATACAGGTACCGTTTGTCAATGATACTATTGCTGATTTTCGGTATGCTTGCTCTATTTACAGTACTGTTGGGGCAAGTTTCTTTCTGTTTGTTTGCACATGTCGGGTTATTTTACGAATATTGCATATCAATAATCAATATACCTTCTAATTTTATATTGAATCAACAGGTTATAGCCATTGTAAGAATTGCAGCTATGGTGTCTGAAGACAGAAAATCAAAATTTGCAGAAAATACGATATTGACGGATGAAAAAGCCTTGATAGAGGGTTTGAAATCCGGCTCAGAACCTTGCTATAACCGGCTTTATAAGTTGTGGGTGAGCAGACTTTATCACTTTGTGTACGGATATGTCAAATCCGAAAGTATCACAGATGATATTGTGCAGGAAACTTTTCTCCGTATTTGGACACATCGCGCAGAACTTAATCCAGAGTTGTCTTTCAAGTCTTATCTTTTTACCATTTCCTATCATTTGGTTCTTAAGGAGCTGCGGCGTCAGGTACAGAATCCATTGGTCGGAGAATATATATCTTATGTCACCCAGCTTCATACATCAGATGAAATAACCGAGAGAGCTGTGGAATTTGACCAGTTTGAGAAAGCGTTGCTGCAGGCCAAAATGAAACTTACTCCTCGTCAGCGGGAGATATTTGAACTCAATAAAGAACAGAGCTTGTCAATTTCTGATATAGCCGAAAAATTTTCCATTACAGAGCAGGTTGTGCGCAATCAGCTTTCGGCTGCATTGAAGGTAATTCGTAGAGAGTTGACTGACTTTTCTTACATTTTTCTATTATTTATGTTTTATAACAGATAAAAACAGATGTTATAAATCTTACTTGAAGGGATATTACTTACAAAAAACATACAAAACGTAAGTAATATATGGCTATACCGTCTTCACATACTAATGAAGTGAATGAACTTCTAAGAAAGTTTCATGATGGAAATATCTCTTCAGAAGAATATGCTCAGCTGTCTGAAAGAATGAAAACAATCTCAGACGTTGAGTTATATAAAGAATTGGAAGAGCATTGGAATACTTTCGAAGAATACAAGCAGCTTTCCGACGAGAAAATAGATTCACTTTATAATCATGGTATAAAACCTCAACTTGATATTCCACAGAAAAAGTCTGCCATTATTCGCTTTAAACGCTATTGGCTGCAAATTGCAGCTTCGTTGCTTATTTTGCTGATTGGTGGAATTGCTTCGAAGTTTTATACCGAACATCAGGTTGCTTATCAGTTGGCAGAACAGCAAATAACTATTGAAGCTGGAGAAACAGGAATTTCAGCAGTTACTCTTCCTGATGGAACAAAAGTCCGTTTGAATGCAAAGTCTACCTTGTCTTATCGGCAGGATTTCGGACAAAAAGACCGTCAGGTCTCACTTTCCGGTGAAGGCTATTTTGAAGTAAAGAGAGATGAGTCTAAACGCTTTGTGGTTACTACAGAAGTAATGGATATTGCAGTATTGGGAACTTCTTTCAATGTGTTTGCATACGATGATAAGGATTTTGTAGAAATGTCATTGGTAGAAGGCCATGTACAGGTTACTCCATTTAATAATGTGAACCGGATTGTGGATGTTCGTCCTAATGAGAAAGTAACTTATTATAAAGCAACTGGAAAGTTGGATTTGACTCGTACATCCAATCGGCTTGAAACAGCTTGGTTGAGTAATGAATTAGCCTTTCGTCATGATAAGTTGAAAGAAGTATTCTCTTGCTTGGAGCGTAAGTTTGGAGTTGTGTTTAGGGGAGGAACTCAAGAGTTGCTCGAGGATGTATATACAGGTACTTTTGAGGAAGAAAATTTGGAGAGTATTTTACGGGTACTTCAGATTCATTATGGATTTAAGTATCACTTGGAAGACAATACAGTTTATTTAAATATTGATTAACCTTTTAAAATTATTTCCTGAATCTATGAAGACATAATGAAGAAAAACAACAAACTCCGATATGAGCGGCAACTCAATCGGAGTTCAGTGGGAAGAAGTTCCACAAAAACTATGTTGGCGCATAGTCTATGAAACCAAAAACCTTAATTTAAAATTCTAATTATGAAAATCAAAAAGCAATTGATTGATTTTGGTCATAAAGGTAATAAAAAGTCGGGAATGTTCCGTCCTCTTGCATTATCTTTGTGTATGTTAACATTTGTTGGTGCATCGGCTCAAACAGGTACAGTAAGTATCAATGTAAAGAATGCATCTGTAAAAGAGTTGTTTAGTGCTATTGAGAAACAAACTTCTTATCGTTTCTCTTATCGCGATGCCGAGATTAAAAACAAAACAGGAATTACTGTAAATGTTAAAAATGAAGAACTGAAAAGTCTGCTAAGCCGTGAGTTGGCGAAATACGGTTTGACCTATCAGGCATCTGGCAATAAGATTATTGTTACTCCTGTAAAGGCTAAATCTAAAGGTGTAGTCAAGAAAGTAAAGGGACGGGTAGTGGATGCAAAAGGAGAGCCTATTATCGGTGCCACTGTCATGGAAAAAGGTACTACAAACGGAACAATCACTGATTTTGATGGAAATTTTGTTCTGGATGTAGCCGATGGCGCTCCTTTGGAAATCTCTTATATCGGTTATAAAGATTTGCAATTGGTCGCAGATGCGGGTAAGACACTGTCTGTAACCATGAAAGAAGATACTGAAGTGTTGGACGAAGTCGTAGTCACTGCATTGGGTATCAAGAAAGAAACAAAGGCTTTGACTTATAACGTACAGGAAGTAAAGGCTGAAGAATTAATCAAGGTAAAGGATGCCAACTTCATGAACGCATTGTCTGGAAAGATTGCCGGTGTAACTATTAATTCAAGTTCTTCGGGTGTGGGTGGAGCCACTCGTGTGGTAATGCGTGGTACAAAGTCTATTTCAGGTAATAACAATGCACTTTATGTGGTAGATGGTATTCCTTTACCCAATCTTTCTTCCACTCAGCCAAGTGATTTGTATACCGGTATGGGACAGTCCGGAGACGGTATTTCGTCTTTGAATGCTGATGATATAGAAAGTATGTCTGTGTTGACTGGTGCAGCTGCAGCAGCTTTGTATGGTAGTGACGCTGCCAATGGTGTAGTGATGATTACTACAAAGAAAGGAGAAGCCGGCAAACTGTCTGTTAGTGTTTCTAATAGCACTACATTTAGTTCTCCTTTCGTATTACCGGAGTTTCAAAATACTTACGGTTCAGAGCAGGGTGAATATGAAAGTTGGGGACAGAAACTGATGGTTCCTACCAATTATGACCCGGCTGACTTTTTCCAGACCGGTTACAATGTGAATAACTCTATTAGCCTCTCTACTGGTTCTGAAACAAATCAGACCTATTTTTCTGCATCTACAGTGAATGCGAGAGGTATTATCCACAACAACGATTTGGATAGATATAATTTCTCTGTTCGTAACTCCAGCTCTATGTTGAATGATCGCCTGCATATGGACTTGAGCTTCATGTATATGCGTGTAAACGAGCAGAATATGTTGGCGCAGGGACAGTACTTCAACCCGTTGGTACCTGTATATCTATTCCCACGTGGTGATGATTTTTCTAAGTATCAGACATTTGAAAGATATGATGCATCTCGTAACTTTAAGACACAATACTGGCCTTATGGAGACCAAGGTATGATGATGCAAAATCCATATTGGATTACAGAACGCAATAAGTTTAATAATAATAAAGACCGCTTCTTGGCAGGAATAGGTCTGAAATTTGATATTAATGACTGGTTGAATGTATCAGCACGTGTGAAGTATGATGGTTCAAAAGAGGTTAGAACAAAAAAATACAGCGCTTCTACACTGACGCTTTTTGCCGGATCTGAAATGGGAGCTTATTATAAAGATGAAATTGCTACTACTCAGATTTATGCAGATGCTATGTTGAATGTGGATAAATATATGGGAGATTTCTCATTGAAAGCTACATTGGGTGCCAGTGTGCGTGATGTGCAATATGCTTATTCAAGTGTGGGAGGACCTTTACAGAGTACTGCAAATTTATTTACTTTTACCAATTTGAACTTGAGTGCACTTCGCTTGGGACAAGAAGGTTATCATGATCATACACAAGCCATTTTTGCTACAGCTCAGTTGGGATATAAGAGTATGGTTTATCTGGATGTTACAGGACGAAATGATTGGTCAAGTGCATTAGCTGGAACTAAATCTAAAAATTCTGGTTTCTTTTATCCGTCAGTAGGTCTTTCTGCTATTTTGACAGAAATGTTACCTATTAAATCAGACGTCCTGTCTTTCTTAAAAGCACGCTTTTCTTATAGTCAGGTAGGTAATGCTCCTCAGCGTTTCATCCCAATCAGTACCTATCCGGTGCAGGGTGGGTATCCTCAGACTACTACTTATATGGTAGATGATGATTTGAAGCCGGAAAAAACAAAATCTTATGAAGTCGGGTTAAGTACAAAACTTTGGGGTAACAAGATTAATTTAGATGTTACACTTTATAAGTCTTCTACTTTCAACCAACTTTTCTCTCCATCACTTCCTACAGGATCTGGTTATACTTCTTACTATGTCAATGCAGGACGTATAGACAATAAGGGTATTGAAATGTCATTGGGACTTAATCAGAATATAGGTCCGGTAGTTTGGTCTAGTAATTTGACTTATACATTGAACCGTAATAAGATTGTTGAATTGTTGCCTGAAACAACTACTCCATTAGGAACAACCGTTTCTATGCGTGAAATGAATATGGGCGGAACAGACGGTTACCGTATGGTCTTGAAAGAAGGAGGGTCTATGGGTGATATCTATGTGAATACATTGAAGACAGATGAACACGGATATATCATTGTAGACATTATATCTCAGAAAGTAACAGCTGACCCGGATAATTTTATAAAAGCTGGAAATGCAAATCCTGATTATATGTTAGGATGGCGTAATGATTTTGAATGGAAAGGCTTGAGTTTAGGATTCTTGATTAACGGACGTTTTGGTGGTGTTGGAGTTTCTGCGACACAGGCTAAACTGGATGCTTATGGTGTTTCAAAAGCTTCAGCTGAGGCTCGAGACAACGGAGGTGCATTGGTAAATGGTGAAAGAATCCCTGCAAAAGATTATTATAAGACAATTGGTGGTGGTAATTCGGGTATTGGTTCTATGTATACTTACGATGCTACCAATGTACGTTTGGCAGAAGTTTCAGTAGGCTATGATATTCCAGTAAACCGCTGGGTAAAATGGATTAAGGGAGCTCATGTTTCTGTAGTAGGAAGAAATTTGATAATGTTTTATAACAAGGCTCCTTTCGACCCGGAATCAACTGCAAGTACAGGTACATATTTTCAGGGTATAGACTATTTCATGCAGCCAAGTCTTCGTAACGTAGGCTTTTCTGTAAACTTGAAATTCTAATGTTAACTTTAATGAATTACAATGATGAACAATAAATATTTTTTCAGAAACTTTCTTCTGTGTTGTGCAGGTGCGTCCTTGTTGTCTTTGACCGGATGTACAGATCGATTTGATGAATGGAACACCAATCAGCATCAGGCTACAGAGGATATGATGAATAGAGATGACTTGGCAACTGGCTCTTTTTTCGTACAGATGCAGAAAAATGTGTTTGTATTGGAGCAGTTGAATTCTGATGGAACTGGTATTGGAGCTGCAGTCTATCAGACAATTGATAATTTGGCTGGTTCTTCTTTCTGTGGTTATACTGGTGCATGTAATATCTGGTTCTCCAATTCTAACTATTTGACTTATAATATGACAGTTGATTGGAGAAATGCAGCATTCGAACGTGCTTTTGTCGGTGTAATGTCTGCTTGGGATAAGATTTATAAAAAAGCAACAGAGCAGCAGCGCCCTCAAGTAGCAGCATTGGCTACTATTGTAAAGGTACTTGCCATGTCTCGCACTACTGATATGTATGGTCCTCTACCATATACAAAGTTTGGAAATGGAGAAGTCTATAACCCATACGATAGTCAGGAAGTGATATATGATTCTTTTTTCAAAGAATTGACTGATGCGGTAAATGTTCTTTATGATTTATACCAAAAGGATGCTACTGTAAAAGTGTTGGAGCGATATGACTTTATATTTGGAGGTAATGTTGAAAATTGGATTCGTTTTGCAAATACTTTGAAACTTCGTTTGGCGATGCGTATCGTATATGCAAATGAAGGTAAAGCGCAGCAGATGGCTGTAGAAGCCGTAGAACATCCAATTGGTGTGATGAGTAAAGCTACAGATATTGCTTCCTTGAAGCATGCTACGGATTTTACTTATCGTCATCCTTTATTTGTAGTTGCTACAGGTGAATTTAATGATACTCGAATGGGAGCTACAATGGATTCTTACTTGAATGGATATAATGATCCTCGCATCAGCTCTTATTTTATGCTGTCTTCCGAAGGTAAATACACCGGAATTCGTACAGGAATTGAAATGAATCGTGAAAAATATGCCTTAAAGGCACCATTCTCGGATTTAACCATAAAGGCATCGGATGAATTGGTTTGGATGAATCCTTCGGAAGCTTATTTCCTGCGTGCAGAAGGTGCTGCCCGTGGATGGAATATGGGAGGAGAAGAGAAAGACTTGTATGAAGCAGGAGTTCGCCTTTCATTTGAAATCTGTGGAGTCTCCGGAGCAGATGCTTACTTGGCAGATGCAACCAGTGTACCGGCTCCTTATACAGACCCTGCAAATTCTGGAAATAGCGTTGGGGAAGGTTCTCCTTTGTTAGGGGATATTACCATTAAATGGAATGAGGATGCAGGTTTCGAAGAAAAACTGGAACGAATCATTACCCAAAAATGGATAGCAATATATCCTGATGGACAGGAAGCATGGTCCGAGTTTAGAAGAACGGGTTATCCTAAAGTATTTCCGGTTGTAATCAATAACAGTGGAGGAACAATTAATACTGAAAAACAGGTATGCCGTATTCCTTTCCCTGCAACAGAGTATAGAGACAATAATGCCAATGTAGTGAAGGCTATTCAGCTGTTAGGAGGAGAGGATAATGGAGGAACTCCGCTGTGGTGGGATAAGAAAAATTGATATGTAGAACTTTAAATTATGATAAATATGATAAACATAAGAACCTTGTTGTATTCTTTCATAGGATGTACATTTTTGACTATGGGAGTAACATCATGCGATACTGAAGCTGAAGCTTTAGAGATACAAAAGCCTTATACATATAGTGACCAGTATTATGCAAATTTGAGAGCTTACAAGGCCTCGAAACATCAGGTTTCATTTATGTGGTTTGCCGATTATTCATCCACTCATAGTATGGGATTGCACTTTAAAGGACTACCCGATAGCTTGGATATTTGTAGTTTGTGGGGTGGGATTCCTTCAGATGTAGAAGGAAAACACAATACGTTTTATAATCCGAAAGTACACGAGGAAATGCGTTTCTGTCAAAAGGTGAAAGGTATGAAGTTTACGTATGTTACCTTTCCTGGTGTAAATACTTTGGAATGGGTTATGAGCAGACCTGAAGAAGAACGCATAAAAGTCTATGGTGATTCTTTGTTAAGTATTGTTTATAATAATGATTTGGATGGAATGGATTTGGACTATGAAATTCAAGGCGACTGGATGCATGGTACTAATTTTGTAAAATTAATTGAGTATTTAGGACAATATATTGGTCCGAAAGGAAAGGATAAAAGTAAATTATTGATAGTAGATGGATGGCCTATAGATGGAGGATATGAATATCTGAGTTATTTTATATCACAAGCTTATAATTCTCCAGGGGCAAGCGATTTGCAAAGACGTTATGACGAAATAGCAGCTCAGTTACCCCCTGAAAGATTTATTGTTACAGAGAACATCGGAGACCATTATGCAAATGGTGGAACTCCTTTTACTGAAGCAGACGGGAATCAGTATACGGAAACAGGTGAACGTTTGTATTCATTGCAAGGAATGGCACGTTGGAACCCTACTCAGGGCAAAAAGGGAGGTTTCGGGGCTTTCTTTGCTCAGCGTGATTATAATAGTAATCCTCCCTATTATCATTTTAGGAAAGGTATTCAATTTCAAAATCCAGCAGTAAAATAAAAAGGAATGATTATGAATATACAAAATATAAGAAATAGTTTTTTAGGCTTATTGATGATATGCGTCCCTATTTTGTTGGTGTCTTGCTCAGAAGATGAAGTATACGATTTTCCAGGAGATGCTGGTAAAGTTTTTGTACGCATGCAAACTTCACATACAGTAAATAGTACAGCTAATACGGCGGAATTTACGGTACGTAAAACGCTGAATGGTGCTTTTGGCAATGGAACTATTTCATTTCCTGTGCGCTGTACTATGCCGGCACAAGGAGAAGTAAGAGCTTTCTTCGATGTGGATAATTCGTTGATTGATGTGTATAACACGGCTCATCAGACTGATTATCAAGCAATGAAGTCCGATATATTGGCTTTTAATAAGAAAGACTTGGTAATTGGTAATGGAGCGATGCAATCGGCTGAAGAAATAGTAGTTTCTTTTGATGAAGAAAAGGCTGAAGCTTTGGCCGTTGGTGAATATCTTGTTCCGATAAGGATGATGCATGTGGAAGGTGGAATGGAGGTAAGTTCCAACTGGAATGTTGTTTATCTCATTCTTGAAGTGGTAGATGACCCATATGGATTTCCTGCTGCTGATAAAAATGGATGGACTATAGTAGATTGTTCTTCGGAAGAGACAAACGCTGAAAACGCTTCAGCTGCTAATGTGTTGGATGGGGATAATGGAACTATTTGGCATACGGAGTATGATAAGAATCAACCGAATCCTCCTCATACTATTACTATAGATATGGGTGAAGTAGGTAATATGATTGGCTTCTGTTATACTACAAGAAGCTCAGGTTCTGGCTGCCCATTGGGATTAAAGGTAGAAGTAAGTGCCAATAATGCTGATTGGGAGGAAGTGGCTACCTATGGTGATGATGAGTTGCCAACAGGAGGTAGTGCCGAATGTAAGAAGTTCTTTGAGGAGCAGAAAGCTGCGCGTTATTTCCGTTTAACGATTACTAAAGCGGGACAAAAATATTGGGGAAGTATATATGAAAGCCATTATGCTTGTCTTGCAGAGGTAGGTGCATTTTTATTAAATAAATAAAAAGAATGATTATGAAAAAGATATTTGGATTTATTTTGGCTATGATGTTATTGGCTAGTTGTCAGGAAGTAGCCGAATTTAAAGATGTAATTTATTTTACAGGTACGGAGGAATCTCCCCGTATTACTTTTACCATAGAGGAACCTCGTGATATGGGAATTACTATTACAGCTACTAATAAAGTGGAGACTGATACACGTGTGCTTTTAGAGGTTGGTGATCAGTCGATGCTGGATGCCTATAATGCAAAAACAGGTAAGAAATATGTAATGCCTCCTGCCGGAAGTTTTAATCTGGATAAGAATGAAACAGTTATTAAAGCTGGAAACTATGTATCAGAATCTGTAAGATTTGGTGTGACTTCGTTGGATGAATTTGTGGAAGGAACAAATTATTGTGTACCATTGGTAATTACCGGGACTGATGGAGATATGCCTATCTTAGAATCTTCTAAAGTAATGTATGTAGTAATCAATCGTACTATTATTTCTAGAGCTGTCGACTTGCACGGACGTTGTGGATTTAATGTGCCACAGTTTATGACAGATCCTCGAGTTTCGGCTTTGAGTCAAGCGACTATGGAGATTCGTGTACGTGTAAATAGATTTCCTTCGGCTAATGCCAACCCGGGTATTTCTTCTTTGATGGGTATTGAAGAAAACTTCTTGTTCCGTTTCGGTGATATCAGTATTGAAAAGAATCAGTTGCAGTTGGCTCCAGCTGTAATTAATGGAAAGAAATACTTTACTACTGGCGAAACACGTTATACTACTGGTAAATGGCATCAGGTGGTTTGTGTATACGATGGAAGTTCTGTGGCAATCTATGTAGATGGCAAATTGGATGTGAAGTTTGGAGCTGGTCCAGGTACAATTAACTTGAATGTTGATTATTTCGATGGTTTCTGGTTTGGTCAGTCTTGTGGCGGACGTTATCTGGATGGAGCTATCAGTGAAGCACGCTTCTGGACTCGTGCATTGACGCTTAATGAAATTCAGGACAATGCCTGCTATGTAGATCCGAAAACACCGGGATTGTTGGCTTACTGGCGTTTCAATGCGGTTCAGGAAGACGGCCGAGTATTGGATGAAACCGGTAATGGATTTGATGCCATTCCTCATGGTTCATATACATGGATTGAAAATGTGAAATGTCCATATTAAGGCTTCTTGTCTATAGATTAAGGTTAAATAGTTAAAGAACAATTTAGGGTTTGAAATCGGGGAACCACGACAGTTGTGAAACCATTGTGGTGACCCGATTTTTTATGTCTTGAAAAATTGTAAGAATAAAAGATTACTATAAAAAACAAATAAACTATGAAACATTCCATGAAATACGCAGCGATGGCCGCTTTGACTGCCATGTGTTTGTCGTGTACCACAAAGCAGCCTAATCCGCTGGCTAAAGAGATTTTGAATAATCCAGATCTTCAGGTTGTAGACAGTATGGGACGATCCATTCTTTCTCAGGGCTTCAATGCTGGAAGCGGATATTCTCAGGTATGGGCCAGAGACATGAATACCTTTATCGAAACAGCTTGTGAGGTGGTAAATCCAGAAGAAATCAGAGGTGCCTTGCTGGTGTTTTTCGCACTTCAGCAGCCTAACAATGAGATGATAGACGGGTATGTGCTGAAAGGTGAATTCAATTGGGGAGATCCTAGACCTTATTATTCGGATGCAGCACCCGATCATGTGGGCTTTAAAAATACAGTAGAAACCGATCAGGAAACATCACTTATTCAGATTATAGGAAAGTATATTCGTAAGACAGGGGATAAATCAATCCTGAAAGAAGTGGTAAACGGTCAGACTGTTTATGAACGGATGGTGAAAATGATAGACTATCTGATGGCTGAAAAATATGACTCCAAATATGGATTGCTGACCGGTGCACTGACTTCCGATTGGGGTGATGTACAGGCTGATAATGAGGATCCATGCGATATGAATGAACATTCGGTGGTGACGATTGATGCATACGACAATGCTATGTTTGCCATTGCATTGGAATATATGGCAGAGATGAGTGAAGGTGAGGATAAAGCAAAATGGGAAAAAATGCGGAAAGAGATTGTAGCCAATACGCGTAAGCATTTATGGGATGAGGCTGCCAACAAGATTATTCCTCATGTCTATCCGAACGGTACACCTGATATTGTGGATTTTGATGAAAACAAGATTCATTATCATGGAGGAACTGCAATTGCCATCGAGGCCGGTATACTGGAACACGATGAAATTGGTATTGTAAATACACAGATGGTGAGAAACGTGCAGCAGTCGGGCATGCCATCTATCGGTCTTACTGTATATCCTCCTTATCCGGAGGGATTCTTCCGTGGTGGAATGGCAAAAGCATATATTTATCAGAATGGAGGAGACTGGACTTGGTTTGGTGGACGTATGATTCAACAGCTGATTGCCAATGGATACATAGAAGAAGCTTATGCTGAAATTACTCCAATGATAGATCGTGTGATAAAGAACAAGGGATTCTATGAATGGTACGGACAGGGAGGTGTTCCCAGTGGTTCCGGACATTTTAAAGGTTCGGCCGGAGTATTGTGTAAAGCGATTGAGATGCTAAGAGAATGGGCAGAGAATAATAAGTAATGTTTCTTGCTCAGGATATTGGAATATAATAATAAAATCGCCAACTTATTCGGTATGAATCAACTGGCGATTTTGTTTTTGAATATACTTAAAGTGTATTCTTGAAGAATACTTATTTGTACGATTTTTTATAAATATCCAGAACTTCTGCATCGGTCAGCGGACGAGGATCGAGTGTAAACAGACCACCCATGGTGTCGCGTGCATTCTGTACCATCTTCGGCAGATCTTCTTCCTTGAGTCCCCAGTCGCTAAGCTTCAGGTCGTGTACGTTACAAGCCTTTTGCATCAGTACCAGTGCATCGATGAAATCACTTGGACGGTTGCTCTTTTTCTGTGTCATTACTTCTGCCATTTTCATGTAGCGCTTCATGCAGTCGTTGCGGAAGGTTTCGAAGTAAGCTTCACTAAGGGCTATCAGTCCGGCACCGTGTGGAAGTTGGGGATAATATGCACTCATGGCATGTTCCATGGAGTGTTCGGAAGTACAGCTGGAAGTCGATTCTACCAATCCGGCCAGTGTACTTGCCCATGCCACTTTAGCACGTGCTTTCAGGTTCTTGCCGTCGGCTACAGCTACCGGAAGATATTTGTACAGCAACCGGATTGCTTCCAAAGCATAAAGGTCGCTGATAGGAGTGGCACAGTTGGCAATGAATCCTTCAGCTGCATGGAAGAATGCATCGAATCCCTGATAAGCGGTAAGGTGTGGAGGGATAGAGATCATCAGTTCCGGGTCGATGATAGACAGTACCGGGAAGGTAAGCGGACAGCCGAAACCGATTTTTTCCTGTCGTTCTTCATTGGTGATAACTGTCCAGGGGTCGGCTTCCGTACCTGTACCAGCTGTAGTCGGGATAGCCACAATCGGGAGTGCTTTGGTGACTGGTCTGCCCTTGCCGCTTCCACCGATGATATAATTCCAGTAATCACCTTCGTTGCAGGCCATGACAGCAATCGACTTGGCCGAATCGATGGTGCTTCCTCCTCCCAGACCGATGACAAAGTCGCAGCCGCTTTCCCGGCAGATGGCAGCCGCCTCCATGACATGCGATTTAATAGGATTGGGCAATATCTTGTCGTACACGATGGAAGCAATATCATTTTCTGTCAGCAGACTGATGACCTTGTCCAGGTAACCATACTTCTTCATGGAGGTGCCGGCAGATATGACAATCATGGCTTTTTTTCCGGGAAGTGTTTCCGTTGCTAATTTCTTTATCTCACCACAACCGAACACGATACGTGTAGGAATGTGTAAATTGAAAACAGGATTTGCATTCATAATAGTATTCCCTTTAAAGTTCGTATTCCCAAATATAATGAAATCGTGTCATATATTGGTCATATATCTGTAAAAAAATAATCACAGCACACGAATTGTCGGCTTTTTCGCTTGTCTCTATTCCTGTTTTTTATAGCTGTATATGGCCCAGCAGTACAAGGTGGTGGCAAAGCCAGAGAGGGTGAGTAGTTGAGGCTGGATATCGGTGAAGGAGCTGCCTTTCAGATATACCATACGCATGATTTCCATGAAATACCGCAACGGATTGAGGTAGGTGAGGTTTTGTGCCCACTGGGGCATGCTGCTGATGGGGGTGAACAGTCCGCTCATCAGGATAAATATCAGCATGCAGAACCACATTACAAACATGGCCTGTTGCATGGTAGAGGAATAGTTGGAAATGACCAGTCCGAGTCCGGATACCACCAGGATAAAGATAAGCGTGCCTAGATAAATAGTGAATATGCTGCCTTCGGGGCGAATACCGTACACCAGTGCTGCAAGACCGATGCAGAGATTCAGTACCAGAAAGCCTATCATCCAATAGGGAAGCAGCTTGCTCAAGGTAAAGGTGATGCGGCTCACGGGACTGACATTCATCTGCTCGATGGTACCTGTCTCTTTCTCGCTTACGATGTTCAGGGCTGGTAGGAAACCGCAGAGCATCACCAGTACCATGGTCATCAGGGCTGGAACCATAAACCGTTTGTAATCCAGATGGGGATTGAACCGGTAGCGTATGGATGCTGTGCCCGATTGGGGTGTGAGAATCTGCTGCAGATAGGAGGTTCCCAACATTCCTTTGGTACCGTTCACCGAGTTGGCTGCTATCAGGATGGATGCTGTCCGGCCCAACGTTTGGTCTTTCTCAAAGTCGCGGGGGATTTCCATCAGGATGTCGGCTCGGTCTTTTTCGATGGCCTCTATCCCTTTGCTGTAGGTGGCAGGCAGTTCGGTAAGCTTGAAATAAGGTGAAGCCTCAATGCGATGCACCAGCCGTTCGGACGAAGGGCTCCGGTCGTTGTCGACGATGGCGATTCGCAGGTCTTCCACCTCCAAGGTTGCCGCCCAGGGAAAGACTAGCATAATCATGCACGGAAATATAAACAGTAGCCGGGGCAGAAAACTATGGCGTCGGATTTGTCTGAATTCCTTTTCTATCAGATAACGTAATGTCATAGGTGTAAGTTTTTTAAGTTTTTGAGTTCTTAAGTTCTTTGGTTAAGTTGCCAGTTTATCATGGACTTATAGACTCAAATATATTATTCTAATCGGTTGTTAAACTTGCGGATGGTAAGGCCGGTCAATAGGATTCCCATCAGTAAGAGCACGCTTACTTCTTGCCATACATAGGCGAGGGGAACACCTTCTATCATGAGTTTGCGTACAATGCTGACATACCATCGGGCAGGGATGAGGCAGGAGAGTCCCTGAAGGATGGGAGGCATGCTTCCGATGGGGAAGATGATACCCGACAGAATGATAGTCGGTATCATCAATACCATTGCCGAAACTAACAGGGCGGCCACTTGGGTACGGGTAAGACAGGAGATAAGCAATCCCAATGCCAGTGAAACAAAAATAAACAGCAGAGAAACTCCCAGCAGGCTGCCCAAGTTGCCGGCTACCGGTACATCGAGTACAAAGACTGACAATAATAGAATGGTAGTAAGGTTCAGTACGGAGAGCGCAAAATAGGGGACTGCTTTGGAAAGAATGACCAGAAACGGATGGACGGGAGAGACGAGCAATAGTTCCATCGTACCGGTTTCTTTTTCACGGACAATGGAAATGGAAGTCATCATGGCACATATCAGCATCAGAATCAGTCCCATTACCCCCGGAACAAAGTTGTAGGCGCTTTTCATTTGCGGATTGTATAATAATCTGTTGTGTACAAGCAGAGAAGGATGTACTTTACCTGCATCGGCAAGTGTGGCTTGTGCCGTTCTGATGATTCCGGAAGCATAACTGCTGCGGGTGAGAGCCAGATTGGGGTCGGTTGCATCGGCAATAATCTGAATCTGTTCTGTATCGAAACGTTGTCGGTTGAAATCCGGGGGAAAGGCAATGGCCAGTTCAATTTTGTTTTTCCGGAAAAGGACTTCCAGTTCTTCGGGAGAGTGTACAATGTATTTTACGGTGAAATATTTGTTGGCATCGATGCGGTCGATAAGATATCGTGTATCGGTGTCTGTAGAAGAAACCAATATGGCGGTCTGTACATTTTTTACTTCAGTAGAAATGGCAAACCCGAAGAGGATAATCTGCACGATGGGCATACCGATAAGAATCAGTAACGTTCGTTTGTCGCGCAGGATATGATAAAATTCTTTTCTGACAAAGGCTATAAACTGTTTCATACATTGAGAAATTTGTAAGGTTACTATTCGCTTCGTTGCGCTTCACGGGCCAGTTTTTGGAAAACTTCGTCCATGTCTTTTGCCTTGAAGGTAGCTTTGAGCCCTGCCGGTGTATCAAGAGCACGGATGCGTCCGTCAACCATCATGGAGATACGGTCGCAGTATTCCGCTTCGTCCATGTAATGAGTGGTTACAAAGACTGTAATGCCTTGGTTGGCGGCCTGATAAATCAATTCCCAAAATTGTTTTCGGGTAGCGGGATCTACTCCGCCGGTAGGCTCGTCGAGAAAAACCAGGCGTGGATGATGGAAGATGGATATTGAGAAGGATAAACGTTGTTTCCATCCTAAAGGCAACTGTCGGACCAAGGTATTCCGTTCATCGTATAAACCGATGCGTCGCAGCATTTCCTCCGTGCGGGGAGCGATTTCTTTTTCTGCTATTCCATAAATACCTGCGAAAAGACGGACATTCTCCCGTACTGTAAGGTCTTCGTACAACGAAAACTTCTGACTCATATAACCGATGTGTTTTTTGATTTCCTCGCTTTGGGTATATACATTGTATCCCAAGACTTCTGCCTGCCCTTCTGTAGGAAGACTCAGACCACATAGAATACGCATGGCGGTAGTTTTTCCTGCACCGTTTGCTCCCAGAAAACCAAATATTTCTCCACGCTTTACTTCGAAGGAAATATGGTCTACTGCAGTGAAACGACCGAACCGTTTGACCAGTTGTGATACCCGTATGATGGGGGTATCATCGGCAGAAGTGCTATCGTGATGAAGGGGGGAAGGGCAAAGAATATCTTTAAACCGTTCCAGTATAATAGAGGGAGTATCGATGCCTGATATATAGCCTTCGCGGATGAAGGCGATACGGTCGCAGCGTCGGGCTTCGTCCATGAAAGGAGTGGAAACAACGATGGTTACTCCCCGTGTCTGCAACCGGTGGAGCATTTGCCAGAGCTCTTTGCGGGAAACCGGGTCGACTCCGGTAGTTGGTTCATCGAGAAAGAGGATTTCCGGATTGTGTATCAAGGCACAGCATAATGCCAGTTTTTGCTTCATTCCTCCCGATAAGGCTCCGGCACGCCGGTGACGGAAAGGGGCTATCTGTTCATAAATCTCTTTGATTTGTCCGTAGTTTGCTTCTACTGTGGTATGGAATACAGTGGCAAAGAAGGTGAGATTTTCTTCTACTGTCAAATCTTGATACAGCGAGAACCGACTGGGCATGTAGCCTATCCGTTGCCGTATTTTCCGATAGTCGGTAAGTACATTGAAACCACATAATTCTGCCTGGCCTTCGTCGGCAGCCAATAGGGTGGTGAGGAGGCGAAACAAGGTTGTCTTTCCGGAACCGTCGGGACCGATGATTCCAAACAGTTCTCCTCGTTTTACGCTGAACGATACATCGCGCAGGGCTACCGTCTTTCCGTAACGCTTGCCGAGGTGACTTACCTGAATAATAGGTTTATCTTCTTGTTTCATTTTGTGCAATTTTTACTTATTCTTTGTGGAAAACAACTTCTCCGTACATTCCCAGTTTGATGGCACCATCATTGCGGACTGCAATTTTTACTGCATAAACCTGATTGGCACGTTCGTCATCGGTCAGTATGGTTTTGGGAGTAAACTCAGCTTCATCGGCTATCCACGTCACAGTGCCGGAGTACTCTTTCCGCTTCTTGTCACCAAAATCGGCATATACAGTAGCTTTTCCTCCCAAACGAACCTGAGCGAGTTGCTCCGAAGTGACATAGGCGCGCAGATAAAGATGTTCCATATCGCCTATCTTGAACAGGGGCTTTCCGATGCTTGTCACTTCGCTGGGTTCGGTGTATTTGACTAAAACAGTTCCATCGATAGGGGAGAGGATGTGGCACTTTTTCAACAAATCTTCGGTCTGTGCAATCTGGATTGCTACCGAGGAACTTTGTTCGTTGAGGCTTGCTGTATTGTTCTCCAAAGAAGAAATTTGTGCTTCCAGCTGGCGGTTGAGTACGGCTATCTGTGAGTCCCAGTCATCTAGTTGTTTGCGGTTGGCAGCATTGGCCTGAATCAGATTCTGGGTACGGGTACGTTCTTTCTGTGCAGTGGCGATTTGTGCTTTTGTAGCTGCAATCTGCTTTCGGATGTCCGGACGTTGTTTGTCTACAGATTTCATGCTGGCCTCCAGTTGAAGTTTTTTCAGATAGAGTTGGATGGTATCCACCAGCCCGACCTCTTCTCCACGTTTCAGGCGGTTTCCTTCTTCTGCATTCAGGTAAAACAACTTCCCGTTTGATTCGGAAGAAACGATGATTTCTGTGGTTTCGAATGTCCCTGTGGCATCAAAATTCTGTTCGGAGCGGCAGGAAGAGAACAGAAAGGCATATAGAACAAAAAGAAAAGATATTGTTTTCATAATAAGATTTGTTTAATGACTATTTTATATATTATTCGTTTGTAATGTGTTTTTGCTGGTAAAGTTTCATGAGCAACTGGATTTCGTGCAATGCTTTGTTTTGCTTGGCCAGACTTTCGTGTGTCAGTTCCCGCAGCATTTCGGTTACAGTCAGTGTACCATTGGCAACCTTAGCCTCGGCGGCTTTACGTATGTTGATTCGCAGGCGAATCATTTCATCGTCTTCTTCCATTTGTTTCCGTAGAGAATGAATAGCCTGTTCTTGTTCTGTTAAAGCAATTCGGGTGTTTAGCAAGAATACATCTCTGTTGTTCTGTACTTGCAAACGTTCGGTATGTAGCTTCTTCCGGTCGTTTTTCAAAGTATAAAGACTTCCGAACCGCCAGCTCACTTTGGCTCCCACAATAAAATAAGGTTCAAAGGAATCTTTAAGCATATTGAGTCCGGGATTGCCGTAAGCCCCTTGTGCAAAAAGACTGAAACGAGGCATGTATCCCGTTTTCAGGCTTTGTTCCTTGATGTGGAGAGTCTGTTCCTGCGCTGAGTAAAGAGCCAGTTCCGGTCGGTTGATTGAAAGGGAAGTATCGGATAGAGGAAGGTCGGGCTTTTGTAAGAGGGTATTTGTATTTACTTCTTCTCCCATAAACAGACTCAGCATACGGAGATAGGCATTACGGCTACTTCCTATTTGTATGCGTTGCTGACGGGTATTCAAGATTTCTACACGTACAGCATCTACATCAGCCTCGTTGGCTATGCCGTAAGTGCAGTAGGCTTTTATATTGACGAGGTTTCGCTGTAATTCCTCTTGTAATAGAGCGTTCTGATCCAGTTGCTCATTGAAAAGGAGAATACCGAAAAACAATTGGTTGATTCGTTCTCTGAGTGCATACATATTTACATCCAACTGTCTTTCAGCCTCTTCTCCTTGAGCCTGCACTTGTGCTTTCTGGGAGTGAATCTGTCCTCCGTCCCAAATATTCTGGCTGACTTCCATCATAATTTGATATTGGTCTTTGGACATGCCTTGGAAATCAAGGTGGGGCAAAGTAAACGGGAGTGTCGTGGCATCGCTTTGATACGATACTTTTCCATGGAGGCTGATTTGAGGCAGGTTGCCTTTGGCTGCATTGGCAAGCGTATAGCTTGTGGACCGTTCTATTAACTGATATTGTCGGGAGAGCGGATAGTTGGCCTGTGCCTTTTGCTGACATTCTTCCAAGGTCAGTTGGGCGTAGCTGTGTATTCCCATGCAGATGCATAGAATAAGGAGCAGATTCCGTTTCATTTCAATTTTTCTTTAAGGTTTCTATGACAAAGGTATGTAATTCTATTGTTCCTGACAGGTTCTGCTTGTTGTGTCGTATGTTCTGTTTGTTCGATAATAGAAGAAAAGACTGATTTTATATTCAATAATAATTATCTTTACAGGAACAAATCTACATTGCTATGGAACAAAAAGAGATGATGCATTTTGCCATTAAGCAGGTGAAAGAGTTTTCTACGGGATTGCGTAATGTTTCACGTTTTGTATCCGATGACTTTGCTTTCATCCGGTGTATTCAAGGTGCTGAGGACTTGATGCATTTTCTTGTGAAATTCCGTCAGCCTTTTCGTCTGATGGAAGGGCGCATAGTGTATATGCGCTCGGGATATATAGATGTGCGTGTGAATTTGCGCGAGATTCGGATTGAACCGCATCAGTTGGTTGTTGCTTCCCGGGGAACTGTATTGCAGGTATTATATGTCTCTCCGGATTGTGATTTGTCTATGTTGGCAGTTTCCAATAACTTCATGGAAGATTGGCAGAAAGAAGAGCTGTTGATGTCTTATTTGTCCGGGCGGCTGTATTTGAAGCTTCCATTGGAAGAACAGGAAGAGTGGAGGATGGAACTGATGTGTACCCTGATGTGGGAAGTAATGAATGACAGACCTTTTCCGAAAGAAACACTTCAAAGCCTTGTCTCTGCTTTGTTCCGTCAGATAGAATGTTTTTGTGCGCAGAAACAGACGAAAGATAGTACACGATATACACGGAAGGAAGAAGTTTTCAACAGGTTTCTGGAACTTGTTAATAAGTATGCTGTCCGCGAGCGGAATGTCTCGTTTTATGCGGACAGACTGTATCTTACTCCCCGCTACTTGAGTACGCTTATCAGGCAGATTAGTGGGCGAACGATAATGGACTGGATCAATGAGGCCGTTTTACAAGAAGCAAAACTAATGTTGCGGCATAGTGATAAACTGGTATATCAGGTGTCCGATGCGCTCAACTTCCCCAATGCTTCGTTTTTCTGCAAGTTCTTTCGTCGGTTGACGGGAAAAACCCCTAATGAATATAAACAGGAAGTATGGAAAAAGATAGCAGATTCTGAATGACTTGGAAAACAATAGATTGAGTTCATGTGTTTTAATATTAAATTATACACTTATGAGAAATAGAATTTTAATGATACTGCTTGTAATGGCAGGAAGTTTGGGAATGTATCGCGCCAGTGCGTGTACAGGTATTACGCTAAAGGCAAAAGACGGATCTTATGTTGTGGCGCGTACTATTGAATGGGGAGGAAGTGACCTGAATAGTTTGTATGTGGTTGTTCCTCGAGGATATGCACAGCAGTCGTATACACCGGAAGGAGTGGATGGAATGAAATTTACTGCCCGTTACGGATATGTGGGACTGTCTGTAGAACAGAAAGAATTTGTAGCCGAAGGACTGAATGAAGAGGGCTTGTCTGCCGGATTGTTCTATTTCCCGCGCTATGGTAAATACGAAACTTTCGACAAAACACGGAAAGAAGAAGCTATTGCCGATTTACAACTGGTGAGTTATGTATTGGGAACTTGCAAGAATGTAGATGAAGTAAAACTGGCCTTGGAGAAGGTGCATGTGGTGGCTATTGATCCTCGTGCCGAAACAGTACACTGGCGTTTTTCTGATCCTTCGGGCAGACAGTTGGTACTTGAAATCGTAGACGGAGTCTTGAAGTATTATGAGAATGCATTGGGAGTTTTGACCAATTCTCCGGGATTCGACTGGCAATTGACAAACTTGAACAATTATGTGAATCTTTTCCCGGGAAGTGCACCGTCACAGAAATTAGGGGATGTCAGCTTGCAGTCGTTTGGAGCGGGCAGCGGTTTTCTAGGTATACCGGGCGATGTGACTCCTCCGTCCCGTTTTGTACGGGCTGCCTTCTATCAGACTACGGCTCCGCAGCAGGCTACTGGTAAGAGTACTGTGTTGCAGTGCTTTCAGATACTGAACAACTTCGATATTCCAATCGGAATTGAACATGCAGCCGGACAACCGATGGCCGATATCCCCAGTGCTACTCAATGGACTTCGGCTACAGATGTAACAAACAAGCAGATTTATTATCGTACGATGTACAATAGTGCAATACGAAATATAGATTTGAACCGAATTGATTTTACCCGTGTAAAATATAAGGCCATACCTTTGGATGAAGGAAAAGAACAGCCTGTGATTTCGGTCAAGGTGAAATAAATTGAATACTGTGGGTCCTACGAAGTTTGGGACTAATGAGGAAACCGGACTGTTTCAACTGTAAGCAAAAACGTTAAACAAATAGAATTATTTAAGGTAGAACAAAGATTTATTACCCGAAGTGCACTATTTTTGTCTCAGTGATAAACTTTGTTAATTCTTTAAATAATGAATGGTAAAGAAAAGGGAAATATAGGCTGGGTGGATTTGTTGAGAGTGCTTGCCTGTTTTTTTGTAGTGTTTTCTCATTGTTGTGACGGCTTCGTAGGACAATTTGATGCTAATCGTCAATCGTTTCTGACAGGGGTGTTCTCTGGCAGTCTGGCTCGTCCGTGTGTGCCTTTGTTTGTAATGATGACAGGAGTTCTGTTGCTTCCTGTCGGCAAGGAGTATACTTTGCAGAGTTTCTATAAGAAACGTATCGGTCGTATCCTTACTCCGCTTGTATTCTGGTCGCTGGTTCTTCCCACTCTTGCTTTTCTTTATTTCAATTATGTGAGTCCGGATACTCATAATCCTTTGCTTTCTACGGACAATTATACGGTGCACACGTGGTTGCAGCGTCTTTATACCTTTGTGTTCAGCTTTAATTTTGATACGGTACCTTTCTGGTATCTGTATATGCTTATCGGACTTTATCTGTTGATGCCGATATTGAGCAGCTGGCTGGTTCAGGCCTCACAGAAAGACATCAGGACTGTACTGATACTTTGGGGTATATCTCTGTTCCTTCCTTACATTAAAATAGCAGCTCCGTTTTTGGGGTATCAGGGGAATTATGGTAATATGGATATATTGGGGGTATGCGACTGGAATTTCTATGGCACTTTTTATTATTTCTCCGGATTTATCGGTTATCTGATACTGGCATATTATCTTACTCATTATCCATTGAACTGGAGTTGGAAAAAGACTTGGCTTATATCAGTTCCTATGTTTATAATCGGTTATATGATTACCTCTGTGGGATATATCATTACACAGAAGTATTATCCGGGAAACTACGCTTATCTTGAAATTGTATGGTATTTCGCCGGAATCAATGTGTTCATGATGACTTTTCCGGTCTTTGTCATCGTACAGAAAACCCGAATATCTTCTTTACCCTGGCTTTCGCGTATGGCAAGTATGACATTTGGTATTTATTTGTGCCATTATACCTTTGTGTTTATGGCATACGATTTGTTTGATTTCTCCTTTCTCCCGTATTGGGCGCGGATAATCTGCATGGCATGTACTACGTTTGGAGTATGTTATTTGTTGGTTTCTCTTCTTTCGAAGACTAAGCTGACAGCGCGTTTGGTGAAATAAAACCTTTTAATCTGGAAACTTAAATTAATCTTATATATGGTAATATCAAGAAAAGTAATGGCTGCTTTGGCAGCTGGAGTATTGACTTGTGGGCATGTAGCTGCACAAGAAGCTGATTTCGACTTGTCTTCACAGCGTTCGGAGTCACAGGACGTGTTGCCGGTTCCCGGTAAGAAACTGGATCATCAAGGATTGGTGATTAATCCTGTTCCGCATCAGTTGACAGTAGACCGGAACACCCGTCTGGATGTGACTGGAGGGCTGCGGATCATTGATAAGCAGGAGAAATTTGCCGAAGATTTCGGATTTATCGCAGCTTCGAAGAAAGGAGTGAAACTGACTATCGATTTTGGTACAAAGGTCGCTTCCAAACAAGGTGTGAAAGCTGTTTCAGGTGCTTACGTACTGACAATTGACAAGAAAGGAATTGTAATTACCGGTTATGATGAACAAGGGGCATTTTATGGTATTCAGACTTTGAAGCAGATTATGGAAAGTCCGGTAGCTGCCGAAGGTAATCTTCCTTATATAACTATAAACGACTACCCGGATTTGCCTAACAGAGGAGTGGTAGAGGGTTTTTACGGTACTCCCTGGTCGCACGAAGTACGTATGTCGCTGATTGATTTCTATGGCAAGTTTAAGCTGAACAGCTATCTGTATGGTCCGAAAGATGATCCGTATCACAGCTGTCCGAACTGGCGACTGCCTTATCCGGAAAAAGAAGCGGCTAATATTAAGGAACTGATTCAGGCTTGCCGCCGTAACCGTGTGAACTTTGTATGGGCTATTCATCCGGGACAAGATATCAAGTGGAATGAAGAAGATTATCAGAATCTGGTGAACAAGTTCAATTGGATGTACGATTTGGGTGTTCGTTCGTTTGCTATTTTCTTCGATGATATTTCGGGCGAAGGAACCAATCCGGTCAAGCAGGTGGAACTTTTGAATCGTCTGAATACAGATTTCGTAAAAGCAAAAGGTGATGTGTCTTCGCTGGTTGTATGTCCGACAGATTATTCAAAGCTGTGGGCCAATCCTACTCCTCAGGGAAGTCTGGCTATTTACGGTAATACGCTCGATCCTTCTGTGCAGGTATTCTGGACCGGAGATGTGGTGTGCAGCGATTTGACGAAAGAAACACAAGACTGGGTGAATTCTCGCATCAAGCGTCCGGCTTATTTCTGGTGGAACTATCCGGTGACTGACTATGTACGCCATATTCTGTTGCAGGGACCTGTATATGGTCTTAATACTTCGCTTACTGCCAACGATTTGTGCGGTATAGCAAGTAATCCGATGGAGCATGGTGAGGCTTCTAAACTGGCGTTGTATGGAGTAGCCGATTATGCATGGAATACAGCCAACTATAATGCGTTGGATAACTGGGAAAGAGGGCTGGAAGTGCTTGTACCTCAGGCAAAAGATGCTTATCGTACCTTTGCTATCCACTCTTCTGATACAGAAAACGGTTATCGCCGTGACGAATCGTGGGAAACAGAAACGTTCCGTATCAGTAATTATACAGATACGCAATATCAGGCACTCTTGAAGGAGTTTGAAAAGGTAGAGAAAGTACCGGCAGAAATGGAGGCCGGATGTACTAATAAAGGACTTCTGAAAGAGTTGAATCCTTGGTTGCAGGAATTTGGTAAGTTGGGTACGAGAGGAAAGAATGCCATGATGCTTATCAAACAGTATGAAGACGGAAGTGACAATAATACTTTCTGGAATAAATATGTGGAGAACCTGATGTCGGAGGATGACAAGAAAGCTTATAATGCTCATAAATCGGGAACAATGAAGCTTCAGCCGTTCTATGAACATGCTATGGACGATATGGCATACGGCTTCTATACCAAATTGGCTGGAAAGTATCCGAAAGTGAGCAGAGCTATCAGTTCTTTTGCTACTATTCGTTCTACTTCGAACAAACTGATGTTTGATAATGACTCTACTACTTTCTATACTTCGGGTACGGCTCAGAAGGAAGGCGATTGGATTGGAGTAGATCTGGGTTATGTAGAAGATGTGAAGGAAGTGTCTATTTTGCAAGGCCGTAATTCGGTAGACGATGTAGACTATTTTGACCACGCTGTGTTGGAATGTTCGGCAGACGGTAAAACCTGGACAGCTTTGTTGCCGGATTTGGACAAGCAGTATGTAATTCACTGGACAGGTGAGCCGGTCAAGGCGCGTTACGTTCGCCTGAAGCGTCTGGATTCGAAAAAGACCAACTATGCCGCTATCCGTTCGTTCGAAGTGAATCCGGCTAAAGTTGAGGCTTTGGGATTCAGTCTGGAAACTGAAAAACCGACACAGGCTTTGTATGCCTTCGATGAAAATCCGGAAACATCGTATGCACAAGAAGGTACTCTGACTTTTGAAATTCCTCAAGGTGTAACCGGATATACTTTCCTGATGAATCAGTCGAAACAGACTGCAGGTATTACTGTTTCGCAACTTGATAAGAAAGGTAATGTCATTTCAGAACTGGCTGTGAAATCTTCATACTTTGAATTGAAGTTGGATAAGAAAGCAGTAAAAGTACAGATTACAGGTACAACCGAAATCTTTGAACTGATTCCACAGTGTAAGTAAGGCCTTAGGTTATTATTCAAATAGAACAGAGAATCCCGATAGGAACTCATCTGACTGGATGAGTTTCGTATCGGGATTTTTTTATTTGGATTTTTGTGCAGTCTATCGAAAACTGACAGTATAATGTCTGTTTAAAAGATCTTGGTTAATCTGAAAACCCTGTATTACTTATCGGATTCGGAGGTGGATGTTGGTTCGTTTACAGGCGATAAGGTTGAGTTATTGTATTCCAAAGTTCCGTTCTCTGGATTATAGCTGAGGTCAAACCGTTGAGGTTTATCTTCAGGATAATCGGGGAAAACTGTGTAGATTGTGGCTCCGTTGTAATGCACTTGTTCTACTTGGGTAATGATTCTGTAGCTGTCGTCTACTGAACTACTGTATTCTATCCAGCCATAACATTCTACTCCATTGTAAGGATATTCATCGGGAGCTTTTATTTTTTGATATAAACTGAGATGAACTGTGGTTGAGCCATCGGAAAAACTTTCTTCCCATTCACCTTTAAAGGGTTTGAGGTCGGGTACGAAGTCGAATGTCCATTTGTTCATGTATACCAATTGCTTTGTGTCAGGTAAATAGCGCAAGGTGTCGGTGCAACTTCCGTCCATTCCCATTATTTCCATGTTATAATCGATACTATATACTGCATAAAGATTATTGCCTAATGGAGCTATAGAGTCGATATCATAATGGTAGATGCGGCGTGTGGTAGAGAAGTCCATAAAACCATAGGTTTTCTTCCCTTCCGGTCCAGATTCAGAGACAAAAGTAGGCGCATTCATGTTCAACTCAATAATGTGAGGATAAGTGATTCCTGTTTCTGGTTCGGTTACAGGCATTTCCCATCGACCTTCCAGTAAAGTCGGTTCACTTCCGCCGCAAGCTGTCAGTGTGACGGCAGCACATAGGCATGTCATGAAGAGTGTTCGTTTCATTTTATTCGATCTATTTATAGGTTATATATGTAATTTCGATATAAGGCTTTTCAATTTTTATTGTTATATTCTTTCTGCTTTCTGTTCATGCTATATGATATATAAATCTTCAATATTGACTTGTGTGTAAAAGTATTGAAAAAAGTTTACAATACAAGGCGCTTGTAAAGATTTTATGTTGTTTTAAGTGGAAAAGTATATAGGGAGAAATACAATAATATCTGTAGTGAATTAAAACAAGGAAAGATATACAGATTATTCTTCATACAGAAGAAGTCGATAGATAAAAAAGAAATCCTCCGAAGTAAACTTTCAGAGGATTTATCTTTGATTTTCTGTGGTGCCACCAGGAATCGTAATCTAACGATAAGTGGCTGAATATCTTTGATGTAACTTTCAGCTAAAGAAGTAATCTCCCGCTATTGCTCCACCGGAGGTTTGCTGTATTTTGCACAATTTTACGTGGAAGTTTCTTGTTGCAAAGATACTAAAACTATCATAATTTATGTATTAAAATGAAGTGTTATATTTATTAATTTGTGTTTTGATGAAGTTTCTTAAATATTTTAATAGAAATGTTTCTACCTATCTGTCCTTTCACTTTGATTATAGGTATTTTTTGAGAATTCATTTTTCCCGCATAAAATTATATAGTGCAATTTTATCAAGAATGACCTTTTTACATAAAAAACTATGCAGGACACAATTTTATTCTAGATATTTTTGTAACTTCGTATACGAATTTGGAATGGAATAACTGCAGAAACAATGTTTAATAAAATCGAAATAGAACGATTCAGAGGTATAAAGTATGCTTCTATAGAAGGCTTCAAACAGATTAATCTTTTCTTTGGAAAGAATAATTGTGGAAAGTCTTCATTGTTGGAATCGTTGTTTTTAGCTAGTGGATTATCAAATCCATTGTTACCTATCCATGTGAACTTTATGCGTGGTTATAACAAAGCCCGTTTGAATGATCTTAAATTAGATTTCTATAATTTAGAATCAAGCCAACCTATCCATATTCGAGTAGAAAACAAGGAAAAACGTGATTTGAAGATAAGGCTCTTTGAACAAAATCAAAGTAACATATCTTTAAATGCTGATGATACAAATATTCTTTCGAATGTTGAAGAGGGGAAATATGGATTAAAATTTAATTTTAAGATTGATGAAAAATGTTTTGAATCACAGTTACGTTTTGATTCTGCAAATTCAACTGATGCAACACGTATTGTATCGAAACAATATGTCGAATCATTACGATGTACATATTTAAGTCCTAAATATGATTTTAGTGCATCAATACAAGGATTAAAAAATATTCTTCAAAATAAAGATGAGCATTTTATTGTAGAAGGTCTTCAATTGATAGAACCTCGTGTAAAAGACTTTATTTTTACAGACAAGGAGATGCTTGTTGACGTTGGTCTTTCAAGGCGTATTCCTGTAAATATGATGGGAGATGGTGCAAGAAAGATTGTCTCTCTTCTAACTGCTGTATATGATTGCAAGGATGGTGCTTTACTTGTTGATGAGATTAGTAACGGTTTTCATTATTCCGTAATGTGTAGTTTATGGAAAGTCCTTATAAATGCAGCTATCAGAAACAATACCCAATTGTTTATAACAACTCACGATGTTGACTCTATAAAAGGGTTACGAGATGCTGCACTTGAAAATTATAAAGATATTGTTGCGACCTTTAAACTATTGAAAACAGATGATGATGAATTAAAGGCATATCACTATTCTTTAGAAAGTCTAGATTATTCTATTAACCAAGAAATTGAAATAAGGTAATATGACTAAAATTTTCATAGAAGCCGAGGATAAAACAACACCAGAGTACAATTTCCTTAAAGCATTTATAGATATGCATTTTCCTACAAAGGACATCGATTTTATATGCATTGGAGGAATCGGTAACCTTTTTAATGAAACAAATATCAATCAGATTTCTCAAGCTCAAGCTGTTGGAGAACAAGTGCTTATTTTAATAGACGCAGATACTGTTGCCAAAGGATATGGGTTCGCAAAGCGTAAAGCAGATATAGATAATAAGTTGCAGATACTAAAACTTTCTGTACCATACTTCATCTATCCAAACAATACTGATGATGGAGAAGTAGAGACTTTAATGGAATCTGCTGCTCGGCGTGATTTGCACCAAGTTTTTTTTGATTGTTTTGAGGATTATGAGAAATGTGTTTCAGGTGTAAAAGATAAATTAGGGCAGCCATTATACAATACTCCTAATTTAAAAGGAAAGTTGCATACCTATATTAATGCCCAAAAGTTGAGTAATAAATTGCGAAGAAAATTGGGGACTGGAAATTGGTTATTTGACAATATCAATTATTGGGATTTGAATGCAGTAACTTTACAACCTTTGAAAGATTTTTTAACTAATAATATTAAATAGTATAAAATTGATACCTCCTTTTAACCATAACTATGTGCTTCCGCCTTATATTGGAGATAATCCAGCTCTTCCTGTTGCGCAATCTCCATATCGTACGGATATTTTAGATTTGTGTAAACATTTTGGTACAACACGCTCTAGAGTTGATATTCTGAAAGGATTTATACAATTTAGATTGGAAGCGTACACCCATGGTATATATAATACAATACAATGGATTGATGGGAGTTTTGTTGAGGACAAGTTGAAAAGAGAAAATGTAGAGCCTAATGATATTGATGTCGTAACATTTGTAAATATGCCACAACCCGTTCAGCAGGCAATATTAGTCGCTTTTCCTGACTTTGTAAATTGTATAGCTTCTAAACAAAAATATCATGTAGACCATTATATAATAGACATTAGTACGCCAACAGCTGCTGTTAGAAACACCCAATATTGGCTTCAACTTTTTAGCCATAATCGTTATGGTGTTTGGAAAGGGATGCTTGAGATTCCATTGTATCAAGATAATACAAAGGACTTAATGGCTATGGACTTTTTAAACTCATTGAGCTTATGAAAACATATTCAGAATATATATGGCTTAAACGTCAGTTAGCAGAAATGGAAGAAGTTTTAAGGCTGAATATTGACAGTCCGTTAATGCGGGTTTCATTAGAGAAACGTATTGAATGTATACAAACTGAATTAAATTCGATAGATGCTGTTGAATATTTTGATACATCTTTAAAATTGTGGTTTGGAGGAGAGGCTGTATATGGTTCTATGGGTATATTTTCGGATTTTGCTTCTAAAACATCCGTTATTTTATCCAATATGATAGCTACCAAATATACAGAAATAATTAGTGGAAAACTTAATCAATCAGAACGAGGTAAAATTAAGGGGCTAAGAAAAGGTAAAATGTACATATCCAATATTTTACATGGTTCTTTTGGTTATGAAATGGGATGGGCTAGAAATGATCTGTTTTCGGAGCAAAATGCATCACAGGCGATAGGAGAAGTTATTAGTTTGATAGATTTGGCTGCTAAAGATGAGGAGCATTTGGATGATGTTTTAAAAAATGAATCTCCAAGAACTGTTACATATCTGAGAAATTTCTATAAAACGGTTTCTGAAACAAGTAATATATTGAGAATGGAATCGGGAATGAATCATACGGAATTATCAAAAACTGAATTACAGATAGGATATAGCAGGGTGAAACAGTCAAATATTACAGAAACATATATAACAATGGAGGCTCTTTTATCTGGAATATTTACTGATTCTGGAACATTCGAGTTTGTGGATAATGAAGGTCATAGACGAATAGGAAGTACCGCAGAAGATTTAGATGATGAACAATTAGCTGAATATGCTCGTCGTTATACAAATACAAAGTGTAAATTGGTAATGAAAGAATATAAAAAAATTCCAACTCATGGAAAGTCGAAAGTAACCTATGAACTTCTTCAAATCCAAGAAATAGAATAAGGAAATTATATTTATGAAGTATATCCTGTAAATTCGCAGGCTATACTTCATTTAGTTACTCTTTATATTATTTTAAATTGATTTTATTCTATTTTCAATGAATGTTATTTCCTCGTTAGTAAGATAATACTTTTCATAAAGCTGTCTATCTATTACCGTAATTGATTTATTCCAGTTTATATCACTTTGATTACTAAAGTTTTGTAATGGAATAAATCTAAAAACATCTTGTGACACCTGCATAGTACCTCGACCAAAAAACAATAATGCCTTAAAAAAGTTTGTGCAAATGTATTTATAACAATTTTTCTGTTCTATCTCAGCGTCAAATGGTCCAATCAAAAGGAAAGTCTCTGTACAGACTGAGTTTTGTTCTCCTATGATGGTTTCAGGGGGATTGAAAGCATTTGTAGAATAACTGGTTGTAAAAAATAATTTATACTTGTTTACTGCTGCTTTGTTTTTTGTTATAATTTCAGGTGAAATATATCCAATTGTCCTTCTTGCTCCTCCTTTAATTCCTTTAACACCATAAATTTTTACACACCCATAGAAAGGCTCCGCTTGTAAATTAGACTGTGGATATCTTTCTGGCGAATTAAATAAATCTTTTCTGATTCCAAACGGCTGGGTTAATGAGACTATCTCCTTAAATAACGTGAGTTCGATATAAGATTAGAAAATAGACAGTTGTCCGTCATTGACAAAA
>ERZ860445.161-NODE-161-length-57292-cov-5.196866_pt1 | contig 57292 bp, 51 predicted proteins | sample MGYA00509977_ERZ860445 | MGnify/ENA primary metagenome ERZ860445 (study PRJEB30046, sample SAMN00715233) | human gut metagenome | study: EMG produced TPA metagenomics assembly of the A metagenome-wide association study of gut microbiota in type 2... | reverse complement strand
CTCGTTCTTTTTTGCTTTTACCAAATAATCCCATAGTATTTCTCCTTTAAAACTTCCGATTTTCTTAATTCTACAAACTTGAATTTAGATCATGATTCATATGGATAGTAGTGTTCTGCCTTCGACTGAAATTCACATAATTTTAATATTTTCATATCCTTATCAAAATCTGCTATTGTAACACCATCAAAGCCATCTATCTTACCATCATAATTACATCTGAAGTACCATTCAACAATTAACGTTTGATTTTGCTCGAATATTCGTTTGATTGTCCATTCCAATACTTGTCCCTTATTATTCCAATTTTCAAACCATGTTACAATTTGTGATAAACCATGATATTCGGGTCCATAGCATTCACTATACAAAGCGTTTTCAGAAAAAGTCTGTTTTACAATCTCAACATCGTTATCTAACCAAGACTGAAAATATTTCTTAATGACATCTACTTTCATATTATCCTCCACAAATTCTTATTTATAGTTCTATCCAATATCGTTGAATGATGCCACTCTCGCTCAGTCTAACATCATCAAACACTTGGCAAGCATATCTTCCTTATATTGCATGACTTACTCAGCATATGCACTTGTAGGTCTAACAAATTACAAATACATTTCTCTATTTCCGTAAATTTTGATTTCTCTAAGCCTTATGACCGCCGATTTGCTCGTTTCGGTCTTTGGCGGTTGCGCCTTCTTCAAGGTTCATTCCTTTTAACACAGCATTCTTGCCAAACTTCTTTTTGATACTCAGCATTGCTTCTTGCATACGCCTTTCTCGTTCTAATTTTTCTTCTTCCTCCGCCTGCTTCTTCCTCTGTGCCTCGTAATCGGTAAAGAGGTCGAGTTGCTGATATTCATTTTCCTGTTTGACGGATTTTTCATCAACAAGTTTATTCGCTGTAATTGTTATTCTGCGTACAAGCAAATGCTCGTCAACTATCCTGTCGTACAAATCCATCACAGCATTGGTAATCAATCGAGTAGAGGACGTCTTTTTCTTAAGGTTTGCTGTTCCGTGTGCGTGTTTTGGAACTTTGCGTCCATATCGGTCAATCGTAATCTCGCCTTTGTATTGATTTTTTAGGTTCGGATTACTTAAATTTTCAATATCATAGCCGATTGTCAACACAAGTTGGTCAGTTACAAGTCCTTTATCCACCAAATCAAGCACCATTTGGTCGGTCATTTCTTTTACAATCAACTTTGCCTTGTCATAATCATAAGGGCAATGCAATACCTGACCGGAAGATACACTGTTTGTTTCCGGCTTATATGCTTTGACCTGCTCCATTGTGCAAGGCTCATATCCCCAAGCGTGGTCTATGAGCAGTTCCGCATTGATACCGAACAGCTTGTACAGCAATTCCTCGTTATACAGTTCATTGGGCTTTCCGATAGAACATCTTGCAATATCGCCCATTGTATAAAGTCCGTGTTCCTCTAACTTCTTCGCATAACCATTTCCGACTCTCCAGAAATCGGTTATCGGGCGATGGCTCCACAATTTCCGGCGATATGACATTTCATCAAGTTCAGCAATACGCACACCATTCTTGTCCGGCTCAATGTGCTTTGCCACAATATCCATAGCAATCTTACAGAGATACATATTCGTTCCGATTCCTGCGGTTGCTGTTATGCCTGTTGTTTGCAGAACATCCTGTATCATCGTCATAGCAAGTTCTCTTGCAGTCATACGATATGTTTGCAGATAATCGGTCACATCCATAAACACTTCGTCGATGGAATAGGGGAATATATCCTCCGGTGCAACATATTTGAGATAGACATTATAAATCTTTGTGCTATACTCCATATAATATGCCATACGGGGCGGAGCAACGATATAATCTATCTCCAATGCTGGATTTGCGTCCAACTCTGCCTTATCATCGGAAGAACCGGTAAATGTTCTGTTCGGTGCTTTCCATCGGCGATTGTTATTTGCTTCCCTGACCTTTTGGACAACTTCAAACAATCGTGGTCTGCCGGGTATTCCGTAGCTTTTCAGCGACGGAGATACTGCAAGGCAAATTGTTTTTTCTGTTCTGCTTTTATCAGCAACCACAAGATTTGTTGTCAAAGGGTCACGATTTCGTTCCTTACATTCCACAGAAGCGTAGAATGATTTGAGGTCAATTGCGATATAGGTCTTTTGCTTTGCCATCATTCTATGCTCCCTTCTAAAATTCCTTTGAGTAAATTATGCTGTCGCTAGTGTCAATCCTCGGTATAAAAACCATCCAATACATATGTTGTGACTGGTGTTATATACAATTCATATTTAATGACCAGTCTGATTAAATCATTTCCGTCAATCAATGTTATCGGCGTACCTTCTCTCGCAGCCTCTCTTGCCTTATTGGTAAATCGGCTATTAGTAATAAATACTCCATAATCTGCTTGATATTTGTTCATCGCACCAAGAAATTGATTGATATCCGGCTCACTCACTGGATTTGAATTAAATCTTTTACACTGAATAACCACTCTGGTTGTTCTAAAATCATCGGCATCTACGTGATATCCATAGCCATCAATACCACCATCATTTGACACCTGAACACCTTTGTTGGTAAACTCCACTCCCATCTTTGTAAGAAGTGCTCGTGAAAATTGCTCAAACTTTGCTGGAGACATATTAGCGATTGCACTCTGAAGTTTCACCTTGAAATCATCTAACAATTCGTCATCTGTGGATTCATTCTCCTCGTCTTCAACCTCCAGTGTTTCTACTGGCTTGTTTTTCGATTTGTTCTTAGTCGAATGTTCCTCCCAATAGCTTCGTGCCTTATCCCTTACTTCTGCCTTAACATCAAAATCTGTTAAATCTACATTCGCTCCATCTTGAGTAAGTGTAATCTTTGGATTGAATTTCACATAAGATATGAGACCGACATAACTAAGCTCTTTAATAGCAAAATTGAACTTAAAATCAAATTTTTTATATTGATTTCCCGTTTTATTAGATGTATATAGTTTCTGTTCAAATTCAGCAATATGCTCATCTAACTCGCTAATCCTGTCTCTAATTTCAGAACGTTCTAACTGTCCACCTGCTTCCTGAAGGACTTGAAGGATTGGTTTAATAAGGTATGATACTTGTTCTTCTGTATTTAAATCGTCATAAAACATATTTGTATTTACACCTCTCATTTACTGTGCATACTTCTTGAAATTCTCTGCCTGCTCAAGAACTTCCTTGTAAACATCATCAATGGTTACTGGCGGATAGCCGAACTCATCAAGCAGCAATATCAAATCCACTTGCAAGTTTGCCTTAATATCATCACGGGCAGACCAATCTGTATAGCGTGACTTATCATCAACAATCAGCTTTATCCTCTTGGATAATTCAATCATTTTATCGTCCGGATATTCAAACTCAAACTTCTTGGAAACTGCTTTCAAAATATCATAGAAAGCTTTTTCCTCATAATCTATTCCCATATTCTTGAACGAGTTCTTTTCTGTTTTCAACTCGGACAACAACTGTGCAAGCTGCTCCGCAACATCATCAAGAACTTCGTTGGCATACGCTTCATCACGACGACGGTTATTATACTCATCAACAACCTTTTTGAGTCTGTCTGCAAATTCCACGCCCATAATCTTATTGACTTTCTTAAACTCGTCAATTGCCTGAGAAAGAAGTCTTTGAAGTATCTTGATTTTCGTATTCGGCAACTGAATTGCATTTATTTTATCCATATACTCATCGCTGAAAATATCAACTGATATATGTTTTCCGGTTTCAAATAATTCCTCAATGCCATCAGACTGAATTGCCCCCTCAAGCATTTTGCGGACACGAGCGTTCATCTGCTCAATATCCGGTGCATCGCCCTTTGTCAACTTGAAAAGGATAGAACGGACAGCACAATAAAAATGGATATAATCCTTATCTTCATCAGAGAATTTCTCACTTGAGCTGCAAAGGTTAAATGCCTGTTTCATTCTCTTGACTGCTGCCATAAATCTTCTTTCCAGTTCTTCAGACAACTGCACATACTCAACTGCACGGTTCAGGCAGGCAAGCTGTTCGGTAGGTGAACCGTTAAAGAAATCACTGCTGTTAAAGTTATGGAACATCTGACCAAGAACTTCTAACTGGTCTTTTACAATCGTGATGGACTGCTCCACACCTTCAAATTCTTCGCTCTCAAAATTCGTATATTTCTTGAGGGCGGTATTCATATTTTTCTTAATACCTATGTAGTCAACAATCAAACCTTTATCTTTGCCCTCGCATACACGATTTACACGTGAAATCGTCTGAATAAGGGTATGCTGCTGAATAGGCTTATCAATGTAAATCGTATCAAGTTCCGGCACATCAAAACCAGTCAGCCACATATCTACAACAATGGCAATCTTAAAGTTTGACTTCGGATTTTTGAACTGACGGTCAAATTCTTTCCTATCCTCTTTTGTGCCAAGCATATCAAAGAGGTCTTTTTCATCATCTTTATTACGAGTCATAACCAACTTGATTTTTTCCATTGGCTTCAACTCTTTTTTATCTTTCTCACTCAGAACAACACCGTCATCACAAATCTTCTTTTCTGTCCATTCCGGTCTGAGTTCTTTTACTATCTTATAGAAATCGTATGCTATATTTCGGTTGGAACATACAAACATTGCTTTGCCTGCTACGGTTGCACCTTCTGCCACACGGGTTTCATAATGTTTGATAAAGTCCTCCGCAACAGCACGAAGTCTATCAGGGTCACCAATAATAACTTCCATTTTGGCAACTGCTTTCTGACTTTCTTCTACTTGATGTTCATTTGCCCCCTCAAGCTCACACTGTGCATAGTATTCCTCAATCTGTCTTACCTTGTCCTGATTAAGCATAACCTTAGCTGCACGACCATCGTAAACAAGATTAACTGTAATACCGTCCTTAACAGCTTCCGTCATTGTATATGCGTCTACAACACCGCCAAAGACTTCGATTGTTCCATCAACCGGAGTTCCGGTAAATCCAACATAAGTTGCATTTGGTAAAGAGTCGTGCAGATACTTGGCAAAGCCATAGGTTCTCTGAACACCTGACTCTGTAATCTTAACCTTTTGGTCGAGATTGATTTGGCTTCTATGTGCTTCATCAGAAATACAAATAACATTTGTTCTATCTGTAAGAAGCTGCAAATCCTCTGTAAATTTCTGAATGGTAGTCAGATAAACACCGCCACTCTCTCGTCCCTGAAGCTCCTCACGAAGTTTCTCACGAGACTCAATGCTTACAACAGTTTCATCTCCGATATATTTTTTTGAACCGACAAACTGCTTGGAAAGCTGGTCGTCAAGGTCTGTTCTGTCTGTAATAATGAGAATAGTCGGGGAAGAAAAGTATTTGCTTTTCATCAGCATACGGGTAAGGAAAAGCATCGTATAACTCTTTCCGCACCCTGTCGCTCCGAAGTATGTACCACCTTTACCATCTCCTTCAGGACGAAGATGAGCCTTGATATTCTCATACAATTTATTTGCCGCAAAGAACTGTGGATAACGGCACACTATCTTCAAATCCTTATCTGAGTTATCCGGAAAATAAATAAAATCTTTGATAACTTCAAGCATACGGTCTTTTCGGAAAAGTCCTTTTATCATTGTTACAAGAGAATTGATACCGTCCAGCTCTTTATCGTCTGAGTTTATCTTCCTCCACGCATAGAAGAAATCATACGGGCTGAAGAAAGAACCGTATTTATTATTTGCTCCGTCACTGATAACAACAAACGCATTGTATTTGAAAATCTCCGGAATATCTCTACGGTAACGGATTGTAAGCTGCTTATATGCGTCCATTATGGTCGTATTCTCTTGTACCGCACTCTTAAATTCAAGAACAACAACAGGAATACCATTTACAAACACAATGCCATCAGGAATACGCAACTGATTATTTACGCCTTCAATTTCAAACTGATTAACCACCTTGAAAATATTGTTTTCGGGAGTGTCGAAATCAATAAGTTCAATATAGAGGTCTTTCTGTGTTCTGTCCTCACGATTAAGAATAAAGCCATCACAGAGCAACTTAAATACAGCTTTGTTTGCTTCATAAATCGTACCGGAAATATTACGCAGCATCAGAATGACACTATCCACCTCACTCGGTGTGATACCGTCTTTCGCATAGCGATTATAAAGGTATTGCTTCAGGTCGTCCGTAAGCAGAACCTCTGTCCTTTCTCTGTGTATCTGGTCGCCACTGACATAGGTGTACCCCTCGTCTTTGAACAACTCCATTATTGACATTTCCAATGCGTGTTCATTAAAATTTGTCATTGCGTTCACTCCTTTGGTATTCTGCTTCAAATTATGATGCAACTACACTTGTATAATAAGCATTATAAAGTGCTTGTACTGTTTCATAATATTTATCTTCATAAGTTTCTGCTTGTGCGTCGGTATACTCTAAGAAAAACCGACAATCAACATCTTCGCCAAACTTATTATTTATAATTATTGCTATATTCTCAACAAGTTCCATCATCCACATACAAACGGTTTCTTCTCTTGTGTGTGCAAGACTTTGATATTCCCATACATAATCAATCGGAGGTATAGGTGTTCCCTTATCAAAATCCATTTTTCTATCTACGAAATAATAGAAATATTCATCAATATACTCTCCAATAGATATTTGAGCCACATTCAAAATCATCATCAGACGATTTTCTTTGTTTATAGGTTCAAAGATATTAGGAGTACCGTTCCATTCTAATTCTCGGTATCTATCATAGCTTCGATGAAAATATTTTGCTCCATCATACAAATAATCCCTTCCCAAATTATATTTCTCTATATCTTGCCGAAGTTTATCTATACATCCCTGTAACCAATACTTTCCCGTAAATTGTTTAATCTTATATCCGGCTTGATTTAATATCTCATTTTGTAATTCTTCAGAACACCGGCAGTATTCCGAATAAATTTTCCTTGTATGCTTTTCAAGCGGATATAGATTAGCTGCTATAATACACCACGGCAAATAATCTCTTTCCTCTTGATTATCAATTAGAAAAAGTCGAGCCTTTTCTTGCAATGCTATACGTTCCTTTTCGCATTGCAATTTCTGTATTTCCTTTTCATGTCGTGATTGCAACCAATAAATCAAAAAAGAAACTGCTATTGTTGCCACCAGTGACAATACTCCGATTATAATCTGAATTATATCTGCTAATGACATAGGTTCCTCCTTGTAAATGATAATTTAGTGGCTTAACAGTGTCCTAATAACTGCGGTAGTAACATTTTTGATAATTCTTCAAGAATATCAAGCTCTTTTGAAATATATTTTAATTGTTCAAATAAACCTGAAACCTTGCGGTTAAACAAATCTAATTCTTTTTTGCTTGGCATTAAAAACGGCATTTCTTTAATTATTTTAGAATTTATGGCTGTCGTTATTGAAGAAGTGCTGCCTAAATAACCGTAATTAAAATTTTTCAGATAGCAATACACAAAGAAAAGAGTTTCTTTTGTGCAAGGGAAATGAGCAATCGCTTCATTTGTAGTTACTTCATTAGTCACTATTGCAACTCGACCAACTGTCATTTTAAAACTTAGCAATACTGAATTAGCAGGAACTATTTTTACATTATGCTTTTTAACTGCTTCATTGGTTAAATATTCTGCGCTTTTGAAAATAAACGGGGAGTTTGTTTTCATATCCGCTATTGAAATCCAAACATTATCCGTTTGATTACTGGTAAACCATTCTGGTTCACTTCTTGGAGGTGTTTTTCCAATAGAAATATCAAACGAATGAACAGCATTTTCAATAGTCCACCCATCAGGCAATGAACTAAAATCAGTATTAGCAGTAGAACTTTCAGCTAATGCTTTGAAATTACCAAATTGTTCATTGAATATAGTATCAATACAAGCTACTAAATTATCATTTATCTTCTGTTTTAAAGCTATTCTATCGGTTAGTGTCTTGTAGGCTTTCACTATTTTTCTCTGCTTTTCAATATCCGGTACTGGAAGTTCCACCATGCAAAGCTCATTCCAATCAAAAATCTCTCTCACGCTTCCGTGTGACTTATATCTTGCATAACGGTCAAATTCTGGTCGGCTGAACCAAAGCATAAGATATTCAGGGTCAAGTTCCTCTTTATTTTCAACTTCAAAAACTGTATAAGAGCTTGAAATGATACAATCTTCTTCATCTAAATAAGCAATAGAGATTTTTTCTCCATTTCGTGAAGTAACGGGTCCATATGCAAACTGTCCCGTTCTAACTATTTTATAATTCGATAAATCAGTTCCTACAATATTTGCGATTGAGGGAATAAATTTTTTGCTTATACTTACGCCGAGCAACTTTGTTACGGATAAATCCTTATTACGCTCGTCCACAAGTCGAATGTAATTGCCTAATATCTTATATCCTTTTTCCATTCCTACCACCTTAACCAATGTATTTTCTATGAGCAATTTTCACATTACTCTGTTTAACCATTGCATATTGCAATGTAGTATCTATTCTTTTATGTCCCAAGAGCTGCTGAAGCTGCTCTATTGGCATTCCTTTGTCTATTGCCATTGTCGCAAGTGTTCGCCTGAATTTATGAGGGTGTACCTTATTTAGTCCCAATCGTTTTCCAAGCTGTCGTAATCTCACTTCAATACCTCCGATATTCATTCGATTGTACGGAGATTGCAATGATACAAAAAGTGCCGGATTATCGTCCTTGCGACTATTCAAGTAATTCTGCAAATGTATCTTTGTTCTTGCATCAAAATATACTATTCGCTCCTTATCGCCTTTGCCGAAAACAACACATTCTCTTTCGTTAAAGTCTATATCCTCACGATTTAGTAACACCATTTCTCCGACACGCATACCCGTTGAAGCAAGCATATCAATCATTGCCAAATCCCTAAGTTCCGTGCAATTATCCCTCATCAATTCAAGTGCTTCATCTGAATAAGTTTCTTTAATGTTCGTTCCGGTCTTAACCTTATGTATTCGCCTGACCGGACTTTTCAAAATATAATCCTCGTCCTCAAGCCAAGAGAAAAAACTGGAAAGTATTCGTCTTATATTATCTATCGTAACTTTACTGGATTTTTTCTTAGCTTGATACTCTGTCAAATAACAACGAATATCATCGGTCACAATATATTTGATACCTTTTCCAATGCCATCAAGCATTGCCTGTATCGTTGCATTATAGTATTTCAAGGTTTTCTCAGAACAGCCTTCAATACGCTTTGCCGATAAAAAAGACTCTACTAAATTCTGTTCTGAAAGTTCCTTATCTTTTTCTGTCTTTGTTACCTCATAATCAAAAAGTGTATGTTGCAACACCTCTTGCAATCTTTCTGTCTGTGCGTTATTCAAATAAGGTAACATTCCTTGAATAACATCTGTAATTAGGTTCTGTTTCATAGTCAATTCTCCTTTTGTTTTTTAAGAGAACGACTACCAGTGGCAGTCCCTTGTTTTAACTCCCGCCACTGATGGGAGTTTTATTGTAAATGATAATTTAGCTGAGTACCTTAATTGCATTTATATTAAATTGACTAAAGATATGCAAACAACAACATCTCTTTCGACAATTTGTGATTATGTTACTGAAAAAGTGTTTTTTTCAGAAGTTGATACTTCTGTATATATTTCTACTGAAAATATCTTACCTGACAAGCAAGGTATCGCTTCTTTTGGAATGACCTCTCCATCTGACCGAGTGACATATTTTCGTGAGAGGGATGTCATTGTCAGTAACATACGACCATATTTTAAGAAAATGTGGTTTGCAACAACATCAGGCGGTTGTAACGCTGATGTCTTATGCTTTAGGGCTTTGGATAAGAGATATTCATACCTTCTCAAGTCCATATTGTTCCAGGATTCCTTTTTTGACTATGTAATGTCAGGAGCAAAAGGAACGAAAATGCCTCGTGGCGATAAAAAGCATATAATGCAGTACCAGATTCCCTGTTTTTTAGACACACAACTACAAAAGTTTAATGAACTTGCAAGTTCAATAGAACATAATCAAGCATTGAACCGTCAAGAAATATCCGCATTGGAAAGTGCAAAAGAAATACTGCTTACCACATTAAGCCGCTAAATTATCATTTATCTTCTGTTTAGTTTCTATTCTTTCGTTCAAAACCTTATAAGCATTTACAACAAGCTGTTGAAAATCCATTGGTGGAATTTCAAATGGGACTGCACACATATCCTCCCAGTTAAAGAATTCCGTGGCACTACCAGTTGACTTATATCGAGCATATCTATCAAATTCGTCCCTACAAAAGAACATGTACAAATAATCTGGCAGCAATTTATCAAGATATTCCTGTTTAACTCTAAATGCGACATAATCATTCGTAAAAATATACTCTCTATCAGTATTATTGTACGCCATACCAATTTTTTCTCCATTGCGAGTTGTACGTCTATTAAATACAAACTCCTGCGGTCGTAAAACAATGAATTTCTCATAAGTACGTCCAATTAAGTTTGCCCTTGTTTGCATCATCTGCTTTGTATTAGAACAACCTCGAACATCTTCAATACCATATTTCAAATCAGAGTTTGTTCTGGATACCATTTCAATATATTGTCCTAACTGATTATAATTCGATTTCATATCCTAACTCCTTAAATACAGCAAGCAAATCTGATTTAGATTTTTCCTCTTGAACAAGAAGTTCTTTGAGTTCTCCCTGCAACGACTTCATTTTTGTATCAAAGTCGATGTTCTCATCACGGTTGACAAACTCAATATATCTGCTCGGTACAAGAGTAAATCCTTTTTCTTTTACTTCTTCAAAAGAAGCTGAATAGCAAAACTCCGGCACATTCTCATATGTATCTTCATAACCTTCCTGCTGCCAGTTATGATATACACTTGTAACTTTTGCTCTATCTTCCTCTGTCAATTCAATGTACTTTTTCTCATAAGGACTGCCCATCTGTCGTAAATCCATAAAGAGTATTTCATCTTCTCGATTACGATAGCGTTTTAGCTTTCCGTTCTGTTCCACAACACGAGCCTTTTTATTCTTATTGAGTACCCAAAGGGTAACGCTGATGTCAGTGGTATAGAAAAGGTTTCTTGGAAGAATAATAATCGCTTCTACCAAGTGATTTTCTATAAGCTGCTGTCTGATTTTCAGCTCCGTACCATCATCGGATAACGCACCATTGGCAAGCAGGAAACCTGCCACACCGTTTTGTGAAAGTTTGGAAACAATATTCAGTATCCAGCCATAGTTTGCATTGCTTGTCGGCGGGACTTCATAGCCGTTCCAACGAGGGTCATCTACAAGCTCATTTTCGGCTCTCCACTGCTTCTGATTGAAAGGCGGGTTTGCCATAATGAAATCTGCTTTAAGGTCTTTGTGTTGGTCGTTGGTAAATGTATTGGCTGCCATCTCTCCAAGATTTGCAGAAATACCACGGATAGCTAAGTTCATTTTTGCCAGTTTGAAAGTGGTATTTGTGTATTCCTGACCGTAAATAGACACTTTCTTTTTATTACCGCTATGTGCTTCTACGAACTTGATGGACTGCACAAACATACCGCCCGAACCGCAACAAGGGTCATAAAGTATCCCATCGTAAGGCTCAAGCATTTCGGCAATCAGGTTTACAATGCATTTTGGTGTGTAGAACTCTCCTTTACCTTTTCCTTCTGCAAGAGCGAACTTACTAAGGAAATACTCATATACACGACCTATAATGTCGTTCTCTTTATCATCAGTGTTGATACGATTGATTTCATCAAGCAAAGAAGCTAACTTTGCCGTATCAATATGTAAACGGGAGTAATAGTTATCCGGCAAAGCACCTTTCAGTGCCGGGTTATTCTTTTCAATCGTATAAAGCGCCGTATCTATCTTCAGGGCAATATCGTCCTGCTTTGCATTTTCAATAATATACTTCCAACGGCTTTCTTCAGGAAGATAGAATACATTTTCCTGAGTATAAAACGGCTTCATATCCGCATACTTTTCGCCGTGCGTAGCAATAATCTTATTACGGCATTCCTCAAACTTGTCACTGGCAAATTTAAGGAAGAATAAACTCAGAACAACGTGCTTATACTCCGCAGGTTCAACAGAACCTCTCAGTTTATCAGCACTTTTCCAAAGTGCTTCTTCCATTGATATTTCTTTCTTTGGTTTAGCAGCCCTTGCCATCTATAATTACCTCCGTGTTTTAATCTTCGTCTAAAATAACTTCGCATATATCTCCGATGTCGCAGTGAAACACCTGACATATCCTCATCAGTACTTCAAGAGATACCGGCTCATTCTTATTTATCTTCGTTGCAGCGTATGATGTGATTTCGGCTGCACGCATTAAATCCTGTCTTTTCATTTGATTGTCAATCATAAGTTTTTGAAGTTTGTTATAGCATATCTTCATCAGTAACACCTCTTCATCTTATAATTCTTCTTCGTTACAGTTAGTCATTTAACATTATATATTAAATTTTTAGGCATTTCAAGATTTCGGACAGAAATGTAACCTTTGAGGCATTAAGGTGTCACTTTTTACAAACACCTAATGCAACTCTTTTAAAGAATAATAAAAAAGAGATGCCGAAGCACCTCAATTATACATTCTATTATTAACGTTCAATGCAATCATTGCTATAACCTTTTCTATCGGCGGCTCTTTTCCGTCCGGTGCAACCGCTTTCCAAAAAGCGATTGCTTCCGGTTCAGCACTTTTCATTGCTTCCCGAATGGCAAACTGCATTTCCTCTTTTACTGCTTTTTCGGTTGTTCCATTTTCTTTCGCTATTTGTCTGAAAATGTCGTTCACTTCTACTTCCTCCTATGTCTATTAGTATGTGTCTATCACTGACAGTTGTTGTTATAACATATTTTCTCTGTCGAAGTCCCGAAAAATTTGTCGATAGCTGAAAATTTTTTTACTGAAAAAAAGAAAGCTCGTCAATTAGGACGAACTTCTGTGTTTTATGGAAGTATTTGCTTTGACTGCTTCACAAGCGTATCTATGACTTCATAAATTCTGTTTCTATCTTCAGGAGCAAGTTTTTCAAGCTTTTCATTCAGCATAGAGTTCTTGACTGTGTATCCCGTTTCCAAGACATCTGTAAGAACCATATCCGATGATACACCTAAAACATTTACTATCTTTATGAAAGTTTCGAGTGACGGAATTTTCTCTCCACGCTCAACCATACCAATATAATTTGTTGTCAAGTCTGTTTTCTCAGCCAAATCTTCTTGGCGTAATTTCTTCGCAAGTCGGAACTTTCTTATATTCTTGCCGATTGTATCGAGCTTCATCACATCACCTCCCTTAGTGTGCTTCTATAACTAATAGTATAGGTTAAGTAGATTCCAAATCACACGCACCAAAAGGAAGTCAAACCAACTATTAGTAATGATTTCCAACTATTTTTATGTTATACTATAAAAGTAGTAATTCACGATTGTTAATGGCGAAAGATAAACCACAACCCAAGAGCCACGTTAAGCAATCTCCAAAAAAGAAATTTAGGGGTAAAAAGGAATGGACGAACAAAAGATAATATTCAGTAATCGGTTTGAAAAAGAGAAATTTGAGGATTACAAAACAGATTTGGGAACTGGCAGCTCAATCACTCCCGACTTTTCAGAAGCTAATGATTTTTTTAAATTTATACAGAAGAACCGCAGAAGTGTTCCAAGTAAAGAGCGAATTGCTGACAAGGACAAATTTATCAAGACCGTTTACGAGCTATCCAATAGCTTTGAAATTGACTCTGACCTGATAGAATTTGCCGAGGGATATATCGCCAACATCTATGTAGATTATGCCTGCTACACTGGATATATCAAGAAGTTATTAGCAATTCTTTTTATCCTTGCCGATGATATTTCCTTTTTAGACGGCAGTAAAGAAAATGCCGATATGCTTTTCAGCTTCACTTATCACACACACCATATTTTCCTGAATAACAGAGAAACAACCGATTTCTCATAATGTACCCGATGGCTACTCAACTGAGCAGCCATCTTTTCAATTTTCCAGACACCGTCTGGAATTTTTAATATGCCGGAATACCGTATCCATAGATATTGCTGCTTCCGACTGCGTACTGTCTTTGCTTGCAGGCGTCGCCTGAGTTACCCTCTACGGTATAAACTGTGCCATTCTCGCATTTCTCTACGATACCAACGTGGTCTGTTGTACCATCGCCCTCCCAGTCAAAGAAGATAATATCTCCGGCTTTCGGTTCATAGTTTCGGTCGTTCCATCTGTTGTTTGACTTGAACCAATTTGCACCGTCAATACAACCCGCAAATTTCGGAATAAGTCCGCTATCAATATAACCGCACTGGTCGGCACACCAAGATACAAAGCAAGCACACCATTCTACTCGACTGTCAAAGCCATACCAACTCCAGTAAGGTTGTCCGCCCTCATTGCCAATCTGAGTAAGAGCAACCTCAACAATCGCCTGATTGCTACCGGCAGTAAAGGCTCGTCCGTATGGATAGTATCTCAGAACATGAGCCGGATATTGGGTATCTCCATAACTGTCCCAACCAAGTCTTTGTGCCTGCTGAGTGGAAAACTCCACTGCATTGGCATAAGAATATCCGCCATACTTCGATTTTGCCCACGAAATATATCCATTACCAAAGTTGTAGCCTTGCAAAGCAAGTTTGATACGCTCCATATCAATCGGACTTTCCACCTCTGCCGAGGTAAGAGCTGCTTTCAATTCCTGAACTCCACACTGGATAGAATATTCAGGGTCTTTAATTCCATTAGGTTCGTGTGGATACTTCGTATTGAAACTGCCCTCTGCTGCCTGCATGGGGTCAAGTCCCCGACCGCCGCTTTCCTGCATCATCACAGCCTTAATCAATTCCACATATTCGGGAATACCATATTGTTTTGCATACTGTCGTATCAATGGGTCGTATGCTTCCACCTCTGCACTTACTTGCGTATAAGTATTGCTTTCACTTCCGCCGCCAAACATTGCAACAGCACTTCCAAGTAGGACAACAATCATAATAATTACAACTGCTATCCAACCGCCTGCGGCAATGGCAGCAACCAATGCTTTCGTACCGGCTATGATTGCCTTTACTGTGGCAATAGTCGCTTTTGCTGCGGCTTTCACAGCATTTGCAGTTGCTTTCGCTGTCGCCTTTGCTGCCTGTGCCGCTTTCTGTGAAGCCTTAACGGTGGCTTGTGCTGTTTTCTGTGCGGCTTTTGCTGTCTGCTGACTGGTCTTAATGCTTGCCTTTGCGGTATGCTCGGCAGTCTTAACTGACCTCTGCGTTGTTTTCGCCGCTTCCTTACTAGCAAGTTTGATGTTCTTCTTGCCTGCGGAAGTAGCCGACTGTTTGACCATTTTCTCCGGCTTTTCAAGCGTTTTGATTGCCGATGATGTCTGCGTCTGCACTGAAGAACTGCCAACCGTTGTAGTTCTTCCTTGCGTTCTCTGAACGTTTATTGATTTTTCGGCTCTCTGCTGTTTGAAGCGTTGAATGCCGTCTTTGGCAGATTGGATATTCTTCTTTGTTTCCTGAACACCTTTTCGCCCTGCTTTATTAAAAGCATACGCACCTTTATGTGCAATTTCATCAATTCCGGCTTCCGTCTTATCGGCAGCATATTCTTCCGCAGTATTCTCTTTTGCATTTACCGAATGTTCCGCTTTGTCCTTTGTGGCGATATATGCCTGTTTCATTTTTTGACCGGCAATGGCTGCTTTATCCAAGGTCTTTATCGTACCCTTAACCGTATCTCTTGTTTTAATATCAGCCACATCAAACCTCCTTCCTAAGCCGGTTGAATCACTCTTTTGAATTTTGTCGAGCTGTCCGCAATAAACTCGTTAATCAATCGGCTTTCTGCTTTTGTTTCGGGATAAGCGGTAATAGAGATTGTCTTTGCGTTCCAGTCAAGGGTGTAGCTGTCACTTGCAACATTCGTGATGTGATGCTGTGCGAGAAAGTCCCTGAAATGCTTCATTTCTTCAAGGTCATCAGACATAATCACGTTCACATAGGTTCTGTCCTTTGAGATTTTCTCATTGATAAAGCAGGCAAGAGAACAACCCACACCACCCGCAACGGCAACAACGAGCATTGCTATCTCGTTATTCGCAGAGACAACTCTTTTCGTTATCCAAAAATAAATAAAGTCGGATATGATAACCGCAATGCCTGCAAGTATCCACCGACTTCTCTGTACCAATATTGTCTTTGTTGTACTAAGGGCATTGTCCGCAACTTTCGCTACGAACAACACCGCCAAATTTATCAAACTAATCATACAAGGTTCATCCCTCCTATTCAGCCGCTTTCTTCGCCACAACAACCATTCTTCCGTTATTACGGGAATACTCGCAAGTTGAAAGTGTAATCAATTTATCGCCATATTCTGCGGTTACTCCCGTATCATAGATTGCAAGTTCCTTGCACTTGGCAATATACGCATTGAATTCATCTTCTGTATCTGCATTGACAAAATCATAGTATCTGAAGCTGTTCGGACTGTCTGTATATACTTCCGTCTTGAAAGCTGCCACTACCTCGTATTTGCCTTTTTCGGTCAGCGTATCGAACTGAATGGTTTTGTGCTTTTCCCAAAAAGATTTATCGGCATATTTCATCAATCCGGCAAACATTGAATTGTCGTTCATATGATGACCGTAGATAACAAGGTTGTCTGACGGAGCGTCCACATCACAGTTTTCCTGTACATATGGGCAGCCATATACCGTGTAGCTTTTATCAAATCCGTGTCTTAAATAGAAATTCGGATTATCCTTTGACTGCATAACCGGATAATTAATTTTGGTATCCTCAACCTTTATCCACCCCACTATATCGTTGTTCTGCATATACAGCTCCTGATAGTCAGGCAGAAAGGCTTTATCCTCGGAATAGGACATTGTATCTTGCGTTTCATCTGCATCTTCAACGGTTTCAATCAGATTGTCGTAGATTTCAGCCTGCTTTTTAGAATCACAATAGTCTTTGACCAAAAATCCAACGCTCACAGCAAGTACAACGCTTAACAGCGATATAACCGCAATTCTCAACTTCTTATTCATTGTTTTGTACCTTTACCTTTCCATATCTTTTCTTTTAGGTGGAGTCAAATCTCTGCAATATTCGGGATACCTGAGTTTAATACCCTCCATAAAGTAGGGAGCATATCCACAACAGAACAACTCATCCGGTGTGAAAAGATTTTCTTTGCCTTCTTCCGTAAAGCCGTTCCAAAGATTAAAGGCAAGGTGGCAGACCTTGACTGTTCCACTGGTCTGCCAGCCACCATACATCCCCTCCGGCACAATGCAATCGTTCTTAAAATCAAACATTTTTCCGATGTTCATTCTCGTTTCTTCGGAAATGCCCATCACATAGAAAAATGCCTGATGATAACAGTCCTTGTGCCTGCATTTTTCGAGATTTTCAAAGACAAAGTCTCTGTGTTCTTTATTTCTGAATTGAATTTTTGCCATAGAAAACACCTCCTTACACGCCTTCACCGGGCTTCGTTGTCATCAAACGGTACAATTTCGTATTCTTCGGGAACTTATTTGCAAACGGTACAAGCGAACTGCCCACCTTAATAAGTCCGTGTCCTGCATCAACATTTGTGATATACGAAAGCTGTAAATCTGAGATATTCAGAAGCTTTGCAAGCTCCAGTCTGTCAGTAGAAGCCTGATTGAGCATAATGATAAACTCACTGTTTGCAAGCATTGTCCTTGCGGTATGGCTCTGCAAAAGGTCGTCCACATTCTGTGTGATACCTGTTGCATATGCACCGTACTTTCTTACACGCTTCCAGAGTGTAAAGAGGAAGTTTGCAGAATACTCGTGCTGGAATAAGAGATAAATCTCATCAATGAAGATAAAAGTGTGCTTACCTTTTGCTCGGTTTTGTGTAATACGATTCAAAATGCTGTCAAGGACGACAAGCATACCGATTGGCATAAGCTGTTTACCGAGGTCAAGAATGTCATAGCAGATAAGACGATTGTGAGTGTCCACATTCGTCTGTTTTGCAAAGGTATTCAGCGAACCGTGAGTAAACAACTCAATGGCAAGAGCAATTTCCTTTGCTTCCGGCTCGTCCTGTTTGAGAAGTTCATCTCTGAAGTCCTGCAAAGTCGGAACCTGACCGGTATAATCATTCTGCTGATAAGTGCGGTAAACACTTGCAGTGCAACGGTCGATGATGGACTTCTGCTTTGCTCCCAAATTCGTACCGCCGATAAGCTGTTCGCAAAGGGACATAATAAACTCGGATTTCAGGATAACAGGGTTTGCTCCGTCGCCATAATCCTTATTCATATCCATAGCATTGATATGGTTTTTCGATGTTGCGGAGATGTTGATAATCTCGCCGCCGAGTGCATTGACAAGGTGGGAATACTCCCTCTCTGGGTCGATGATTATTACATCGGCATCGGAGGAAAGAATAATATTTTCAATCTCTCCCTTTGCCGCAAATGACTTACCACCACCGGATACACCGAGAATAAAGGAGTTACCGTTAAGAAGCTGTTTTCGGTCGGCAATAATCATATTTTTACTGATAACATTCTGACCGTAGTAAATACCATTCTCGTGATAAATATCCTGAACTCTGAACGGAATGAACACTCCAAGGCTCTCGGTCGTGAGGGTTCTGAAAGTGTCAATTTTCCTTGTACCGTATGGCATAACAGTATTAAGCCCATCCATCTGCTGATATTTCAGAACCGCAAACTGACACAGATGTTTTCTTGCTGTGGTAAGCAGCGCTTCCGTATCATTATCAAGCTGTTCTTTGGTATCTGCTGTATGCACCATCGTAAGTACCGCAAACATCATTCGCTGGTCACGGGTAGTAAGGTCGTCAAGGAACTCTTTCATTTCCTTTTTCTGCTGTTCCATATCATAGGGAACGGTAGCCGAAAAATTGTTGTTCATATTCTGCTTTCTCTGCCAGTTTGTAATGTTGGTTTCCACACCGAGCAATCTATTCTCTGCTTCTCTGACCGCTTCATCGGTAGGAACGGGTACAATATCAATGGACATCATCAGATTGCGGTTCATATCCGTAAGCTCCGCAACCATACTGTCTTTGATATAGGACGCATACTCACGAAGAAAGATAACTCTGCCATAGCGGTTGCCAATTTTGAAATAATCACTTTCAAATTCTAAGGAATCTGGGCAGATATAATCCTTGAAATCGTGTCCTTTCTTTCGGGTTTCCTTAATATCAAAGTGATATGAGGTTTCCTCTCCCACACGGAAGAAGTCGTGAATAATGCGAAGTCGTTCGTCTGTTTCAAGTTCCACGCACTTACTGCCAAGTCTTGAAAAATGTGAAATCAAATCTGCACCCACACGGGCAAAATAAGTTTTTGCATCATCCACATTCTTTTTGTTGATGGAGATGGTCACATACTTATCCTGCACCGTTGAATTTGCTCCCGTTGCCTTATCAAGAAGCATTTTGTTGTATTCCTCTCGATATTCGTCGAGTTCATCTCCGGTTTCAGGAATAAGGATTGTTTTCTCAAAATCCAAACGGTTCAGTCGTCTGTTGTTGATAGTGAGCTTTGTTGTCGCTCCACTGTCAAGAGAGTTAAGCAACTCTGAATACTCAAGGAACATCGCTTCCTTATCTTCTCGGCTGGCAACCGCATAGTTAATATCCGTAAACTTAAAAGATTTGGAATACTTATCTTTGCCTACTCTGAAGATACCGTCGTCATAGATAGCAGTAACTGGAATACAGTCCTGCACACCTTTTGGCACAACGAACTTTTCCTTATCCTGCTTAAAGATGTTGTTTAATGTCTTAATCATTATTCTTGTAAGCCTCCTTTGTCTTTTTCTCAATGCTCGGTTTCATCAGCTCTAAATAGGTGTTTGTGGAATGAAATACAAGCTTCTTGGGCATAAGAAATTCGGACTTAATCCACGCCCATATGAATTTCTCTGCTGTCATTCCGTTGTATTTCACAAATCCGAGAGCTGCAAACGGTGCTGCTCCCAAAATACATACCCACGATACTGTTTCGGTTCCAAGATGCGGTTTGAGTAAGAAGTACAATCCTACTGCCACACCACACGCAAGGACAGAAAAAATGAACTGTCTGAGCGACAATCCGAAGAACATTGATTCTGTGTAATTTCGTATTTCTCTGTTAATCTTCACTTCCATAGTTCTTCACTCTCCTTAACAAGCAAGTATTAGTTTCAAATCGGTCAGGTTCAGCGTCAACTCTGACATCTCCGGTTGCAATATATGCAATATTCTTTTTTGGAACATAGCAAGAACCTAAGAGCAAATCGGTAATAAGAAAAATATCCTCATCATCTGCTCTTTGAAAAAGGCTGATAATTGTTTTATTCCCTTTAAGTTCATAATCTTCAGCCGCCTGAACAACCTCGCCGGTAACGAGGTGTAAATCATATATCTGTACTGTTTTCATTTGTTTTTCCTTTCTCTGCGGATTAGGCAGTTTTCAGAAGGTGCGACACAAATATCCGTAAGACAGATACGCTCGCCCCTTCTTTTACCACCGTTATATATGCAGTCTTTGCATTTGCGGTCAGCAGAGAAATATTTCTGCCGACCTGTCCTGTTTCTGTTTTTCATTTTCTGAAACCTCCGTTATAAGCCCATCATTTCTCTGATAATGCGGTCACTCATCTTCACTGCACCGACAAGAACAAGCATATTGAATACAAGTTCCCCGATATATGACCATACCTGTGTAACTGCCGCAGCGTCCGGGTTTACCACCGGCGGACTTGACGCAAATAGAGAAAAGATTATGCAGGCAAGCACGATAATCGCACCTTCAAGCAGTACCGCACAGTAGCTTTTGATAAAACTCTTGCCCACATTTTGCGTCGGTTCTCCGGCAAAAGTAGATAACGGTATCGGTGCTAAAGCTGTGTACATATACAGTTTGAAAAATCTGCCGTAAACCGTCATTATCAGAATGAATGACAACACCGTAATAAAAAGACCGCCTATCAGAGTCACTGCCCATAGCGGAATGCTTTCAAAGAATCCACAGTCCTCAATGGTCGTTACCATTTCAGAGGGGAGTGTTGTCTGATTCGGTGTCCCAAATCCCGATGATGTCATAATGGTTGAAATGATACCTTGAACGATATTGAATAAAGCAAGCATAAGCTCCATACCGTAGGTTATGACACCTTTGGCAATGGCAAAGCGAACAAACAATTTCAGTGCGTGTTCCGGCTTTTTTACATCGGTAAAGCTGCCGCAGGTACGGACAACGCCTACCACAAAGAACAGCACCAACAGTGCAAGCCCGATTGCCTGAACCGCTCCGTTGATTGTTACCATCACATTCCATATGCTTCCGCCTTTGAAATCCTGCGGCGTTGTGGTTAAAAGCTGCCATATCTCGCTTAATTTATCGTTCCAAGTTTCAAGAGCGTTTTCGAGGTTTTGAACTACCCAGTTATCGCTCATTCATTTGCACCTCCTTGTAAAAATGGGAGCATACCCGTTTTGCCGAGTATGCCCCGTGATAACTGTTGCTTCTTAGCCTGTGATAAGAGTAAGGATTTCTTTTGCGAAAGTAATGATGATACCTCCGGCAAGAGTAAGAAAACCGTTTGCTCTCTGGGACGGGTCGTGGGACTTCAAAGAAAGTCCGACCTGCACGATACCGAAGCCGAGCAGGATAAGTCCGATTGCACGGATAAGTCCGAAAATGAAATCGGACAGATTGTTTACTACCGTGATAGGGTCGTTTGCCGCAAATGCGGTTACACCTGTGCCGAGTACAACGGTCATCGCCAATACTGCTACGCAATAAGCTCGATACCCTTTCTTGACCTTTCCGGTCATCGGCAGTTTAGAGGTTGTTTTGTTTTCTGTGTTTTTCTTAAAAAATCTCATTGTAATTTCCTCCTGTGATTAAAAATTGTTATCTACTTCAAAATCCTCATCGGACAGAAGTTCATAAGTGGTTTCTCCGTAATTGCTTTCCTCAACCTCATCCGGGTCAATGGCAAGAACGGAAATAGATGAGTGCGGTATCGTCACTTCTCCGTGCTTGTACGGTTTCTCTTTTCCGTCTGTGGTCAGTGCCACATTCGGGTGCTTCAAGATGTCGTACTTAAAATCCATAATCGGTCGCTCCCCTCGGATAAATAAAATCGCATATTGGTTATTCAGCATACGCACTTCATCCGGTGTGAGAAGTTCTCGACCGCTTATCTGATAGTTTGTGGAGTAGTTACCGCTTCGACCGGAACTCTTACCATAAGTGTTCGTGTCGATAGTTTCTTTGCCGAGCAGCTCCGACACATATTTATGTGTGCTTTGCTCGTTGCCGCCAAGATACAGAAATTCATCGCAGTTGCCTACGATACTTTCCCATTGCTTTTCAAATAAGGCTTTAAGCTGTGCCAAGTTCTGTAAGATGATACTGACAGACACACCTCTGGAACGCATTACCGAAAGTATCTTGTCAAAGTCATCCGGCAATGAAACATTCGCAAATTCGTCCATCAGAAAATGCACGGGAACAGGAAGCGAACCTCCGTGGATATGGTCGGCGGCATAGAATAACTGCTGAAACAGTTGGGTATATAAAATCGACACCAGAAAATTGAAACTGGAGTCGTTATCGGGTATCAGGGCAAACAGAGCAACTTTTTTCTCTCCCATAGAGGGCAAGTCTAACTCGTCAGCCGAAGTTAAAGAAGCAAGGCTTTCAAGGTTGAATTTTTCAAGCCTTGCAGCAAGGGTTATCTGAATAGATTTCAGCGTCTTTGCCGAACCGGAATGATAGGAACGGTAATACTTGAGAGCAATGTGGTCGGGATTATTCATCTCAAGCTCCGCAAATAATTCATCAAGAGGAGATGGTCTTGTATCTTCCTCATCTTCGATTGACCCGGCTCTGAGCATTTCCATAACCATTGCGAAGTTCTGTTCTTCCTCCGGTGCTTCATAGTGCAAATAAAACACCAACGCCAAAAGAAGCATAGAAGCCGAAGTGTCCCAAAACGGGTCTTGTGACTGACTTCCCTTTGGTGTGGTGCTTTTGAATAAGTTGGTTACAAGTTTCTGCACATCGTTATCATTCTGAAGATACACAAACGGATTGTAGCAGTGGCTCTTTTCCATAGAGATAAGGTCGAGGACTCTGACCTCATATCCTTTTTTCTCAAGAAGTTTTCCCGTATCCCTCAAGATTTCGCCTTTGGGGTCAAGGATTACGAAAGAGGTATTACACTGCATAAGATTGGGCTTACAGTAAAATCTTGTTTTACCTGCACCGGAACCGCCGCATACCAATGTGTTCAGATTTCGTCTGTGCTTTTTCGCATTCAATCCGATACGGACATTCTGCGTCATCAGTTTGTTATCGGAATACGGAGACTGTCTGTATTTCTTATCCACGGCTCTTGCATTGCCCCATTTCGCAGAACCGTGTTCCTCCCGCCTGCGGTAGTTTCGCTGTGTGGCGAAATATATCCCGATACCCATTCCATAGCATAAAAGCAAAATGAGGACAGTTTTTACGCTGTCCTCACACACTTCTATATGAAACGGATTGTTAAATACATTCATCAGGCTTGGCAGTATCTCCGGCAACCCGCCTTTGACAGCCGGAGCAATGAGAAGTGCCAACCACACAACAGGAACAATACCGATAACAGAAAGAATAATCGCAGACTGTTTTTCGTTATCTCGCATCTCCGGAGCGTTCCTTTTCGATAACTTTGAATTTTTTCTTTGGGGCAGTCCCGACCTTGATAATCAGGTCGTCCACAGCGTCGGTTGATTTCCCCTCGTTCATTAAATCTGTTTTCTCGTCATTAAGAGAACGGATAACGATACCGTGTTCATAATCATCCAACGCAATATGGTAAAGTTCTTCTTTCGCCATATCAGTACCTCTTATCTTTCATAATCTTTTGTGCGTGCCTGCTTTTTCTTATACAGTTCATCGGAAACACGGGAATGAATATCAGCCATCGCATTTCTCGTCTTAGATAGTTCAAAACGGATGTCCTTCGGCTCTTTGTTTGCGAGCTTATCCGGAATACGGTTAATGGCAAAATTCTGTGTATCAATCCCATACTTCTTGCAAAGCATATATCCGATACACACTGCCTGAAATCCCATATCAGAGCGACTGTAACTGTCGCTGTTGATGGAAAGCTGTGCGTGTCCCAGTTCCTGTGCTACGCATTGAGCAACCGCTACGCTGTCGCCCACATCACGTTTTATATACAAGGTCTGTTCCTCGTTGTTATAAAACGCCGCCATATTCGGATAGGGGAGGTCATTGGTTGCTTCCACATTTACGGGCGACGAATCAAGCAGTGTGGTAATCAGTGATTTCGGGTCACGATTAACTGTCGGTGCAGGCGGTCGTTTCCCATTGGTTTGTGCCACATCAAATACTTTCTTCACATTGTAGGAAATACCTGTTGTACCGTCACGCTTTGCATATTCCACCGGTTCAAGAATGGAAATGCTCTTTGCACCTTTCGTGATTTTGATATTGTCTTTGCTCCAGTCATCAAAATCTTTAAGCTGTACCGCCTGCGGATACTGCTTGTAAATCAAAAGTGCGTTGACTGCCGAATATCTGTCAAGTCGGCTCTGTGTATCAAGGAACGCTTTGAATTTCTCCGGCGAAGATGCAATCTCTTTCGCCGCTTCATCCGCAAGCCGATACACACCGTCTTTCTCGGCTCGTTTCTTCTCAGCATATTCCTCTTTGGAAAGTCTCGGTCGCTGAGTGCCTGCTTTTGCAGGAGTAAAATTTTCTGTCATTGTAATTACCTCTCTTTCGGTTTCTTTGATTTTGTTTTCGGCTGTTGGTGTACCGTCTGCTTTGGTGCAGAAGGACGCCTTGCCTTATCTGTTTCCGGCTCTTTGCGTTCTGCTTCTTTTTGCTGTTTTGCCTGAGCCTTATAGCGGTCAAGTTTCTCTTTGACCGATGGCTTCTTCTGTCTGTCAACAGCGATACCCTTATCAGTTTGCATATCTTCCGGCTCTGAGTTTTGCCTTGACGGAGGGTTTTTGTCCGTTTTGGCGGTTGTGGGGTTTGACTGTGCGTTTTCCTCTTTCTGAAGCGGCTTTCGCACAGCTTCCTCCGTGATGATTTCATTCTTGGATTTTATCGGCTTATCTTTTTCCACGGCTTCACGTTTCTCAACCGCTTTCTGCGATTCTGTCACGATTGCTGCCTTATCCACCTTACCAAGTTCAAATCTCTCAACAATTCTCTGAATTTTAGAAGCGTCCTCTGCACGGGCAATAATGTCAATCGGAACATTATCTCCCTTTGTGTTCTTATCTCGGAGAACACAATAGAGAACACCGTAGCGTTTTGCCTGTTCGGTAAACTTCTTCAAATCCTTATTTGGAATGGAAAATACTTTCAATTCCTTGCCCGACTTAATCATATTGGTAAGACGGGCTTTGCCTCTGGTCTTGTTCGCCTGCGTTGCTTCCTGCTTCAATACGGAAGCAAGAAGAATTGCGATATTCTTTGCGGCTGAACCGGTAAGTCTTGCAGCAACTTCAAAGCCTTCAAAGGATAACCTGACGACCTGTTCGGCTGCGTCACCTGAATTTGTCATTTCGTTTTTGCTCCTTTCTCTGTTGTTTTTCTTCTTCGGCTCTGATTGTTTCAAGGTTCTGCTCCATAACCTTTGACCTCTCGGCAATGTCGTCACAGAGTCGAACCTCTTTGTTCAGCTCCCGAATTTTGTCGCTTACCGTCGAAATCTGTTCTTTGACCTTAGACAGCTCATCGTCACTCATCTTTGTTCTTGCTTTTTTTCGCAGGTGCGTTCTGTCGTCATTCAAAGTTTTAATTTGACCTTTCAGCAACTCTTTATATGAGAAAAGCTGCTCGTCCGTAGAAATATTTTCCCGTCCGAGCAGCCTTGTCTCCGCTGTGATTTTATCGAGCTTCAATAAATCTTCTTTGAGAAGATAGTGGAGCCTTGCTGTATTCTGTTTTTTATATTTTGGCAGATAACCGAGCCTGTAACAGTAATGCAGATACAAGCCATACAGTCCGCCCACTTTTTTGATTTTATTTTCTCTTGTGGGCAATCGGTACTGCCTGATAACCACCGTCTGCTTTGCAAACGGAACTATTCGTACTCTCTGATTTTCTATGAGCCTACGCTTAATGGCTTCTTCGGTATAATCATTGCCGAGATTTTTCAGCCGTATCGGTTTCGTGTACCCTTTCGGTACAATCGTCCAATACTTCCGGCTCTCGCTCAGGCAATGCTCATATCCCATCTGCGTAAGTGCATAGTCAAGACTTTTGATATTTGTGCTGTGGGCAATCGCTTCGTCTATGGCTTCACGCACCATAGAATATCTGGTCGTCATTCCGGCTTGCTCCTGCTTATAGTAGTAGGAAGATTGCTTACTGCGATTTGGATTCGGATTGTAATATAATCCATACTTCTCACAAATCCGGTCGGCTACTTTTCTGAACTTAAACCACGCTTTCTCATCTCCCCATAACCGCTTACCGTCTTTGAACGAAACAGAATTGATTACATAGTGGCAATGCAGGTGTTTGGTGTTCAGGTGCGTTGTCACAACGACTTGAAATCTGTCGCCCCACACTTCATTTGCAAATTCCATTCCGATTTTCTGTGCAAGCTGCGGAGAAATATTTTGTTCCTTAAAACTCAAATATCCGTGGTAGGCTTGAATGCCTTCCTCTTTACCATATGCCTGCTTGACTGATACAAACTGGTCACGGGCAGTGGTCGGATTGCAGTTAACACCCTCGACGAAATATTCCCGTTCAGTTTTTTCTTCATCCTTTGCATAGGAGAGAACATCAGCGAGTGCCTGATACTGTTCCTCGGTATAAATATCTGCCGCCGTCTTTTCAGGATTGGCGGCATAATCAATGACCTGACCGAGCCTTGAATTGACTGCCCACAACTTGCTTACTGCCATTTCATTTCACTCTTATCGGGTCTTAAATAAGTACGCTCAATATCTGCCTGAAACTTATGCCAACGCTCCGCTTCCTTTTTAAGTTGTGGAGCATCGACAAAACCAAGAGCGTTTGCTTTAACTGCAAGCTGATTGATGTTGTTGCCGATAGAGGAAAGTTCACGCATCACATCATAAAATCTTTCGTCCGGCTTTTCCCTCGGCTCGTAACCTCGAAGAAGCAAACGGATAAGTCCGGCTTCGCTAAGGCAAGCCTTTTTTGCTTTCTTCTGCAAGTCCTGTGCTTCATCTCGACTGAACCTAACAATCTTCTGAATATTTCTTTTCCTCATTTTCTGTGCCATCCTTTCTTGTGATGATATAGTGTCTGTCCTTGTTTATCTGGAACAGACACATAAAAGTAACTCCGAAAAAACCACCGACAATTACACCGACGGCGACCAATGCTATCTCTTTCAATGTTCATCTTCCTTTCTCTTGGGGTATTAGGGGCAACCCCTAACGAGTTCCTACCGTTTGGGATACTGTGTTTATCCAAATGGTCTGCTCGCTAAGAATATGCAGACTCTCCGGGTTGCCCCATCGTCTGTCTTTTTATCGCTCCATATCTTTTGAAATTGGCTTATATGCTTTCGCTTCAATGCCCTTGTCCGTCTGATAAAAACGCTCCGGATATCGGAACTTATCCTCATACTTTTTCATCAAATCCTTTGGCATACTGAGAAAACTTTCCGACTCAATCGGTGCGTATGCGATAAAGAATTTGCCTGCAATAATGTCGAGGATTTCCTTATCATTGGAGTAGATTGCACGGTTTAATTCCGCACCGTTCATCTTTCCTTCTTCGTTACAAACGATTGCAACTTCATCATCAAAAGGCATATATTCCTCAATATATCCGCCTACGGTTTCCTGCATTGCTTCCAGCGTATCCTCAATCTCAATCTGTTTCGGATACTTACCCGGCTCAATGAGAAGTACATTTATTTTTTCGCTCATCTCTCAAAACTCCTTTCATTCTTCTTGGAAATTCCTAATTTGATACACAAAAAGTCGTTGACATCTTTCCCGCACTTGGGCGGATCGTCAACGACTTCGTATCTGTCTTTTAATTTAATTTTCAGTGCATTTGCCGCCTTTCTTCCGGCAATATCATTATCAAAATGAAGCACGATACGGTTAATGTTCTTATTCTTTTCAAGCAGATTTTTCAGTGTAACCGGCACTTTGGACTTTTCCGTTTCTCTGTTAGGCGAATACACGCCGGAGAGAGAAACAAGGTTTAATTTGTGCCAATCCCTGCCCTCTATCTTTGCTAATGTAGCATAGGATAACAGGTCAATAGCACATTCAAACAGGTGTACCTCTGTGCTTTCTTCATTTGTCAGCCTGAAAGAAAACTGCTTCTTACTACCGGTGCAGTCGCCCATAATACGACTGCTGTTTGTTGCCCGAAATGCGGCATACTTTGCTTCTTTTTTCTCGTCATAACCGATAAAAACAACATTGTGATATGGCAGTGATTCAATGATAAGTTCCTTATCAAGGCAGTAGTTTATGATTTCATAATCAATCCCTCGACTGAAAAGATACTTCGTGACCACATCATTACTTGGACTTTTCTGCGGTAAAAGAAGCTGCTGATTTTCATAACTCCGGCTTTCTTTTTCATAGACCGGAGCAGAAACAGCACACTGTCCCATAATGGTTTCAACCGCTTCTACAAAATCAAGTCCTTTGACTTTGATAAGATAGTCAAGGGCAGATTTGCCGCCGATACCTCTCGACCACCACATCCATTTACCGTTTGAAATCTTCAAACTGTCGTGTTCTCTGGTACAGTAAGTGTTACCACTATAACGGACAAGTTCGCCCGGTTCATAGGTGCGAAGGTAGGTCAGCAAATCCATCCGCTTTGCTTCAGTTATGACTTCCGGTGCTATATATGGCATATTGACCACCTCACATTTCATTCTTATCTTTCATACGACTTCTCCTTTCGCTTCTCGGTGGATTCGCCCTCATCAGGCTCGCCACCTACAATTTCATTTTCCTTTTTATCCATATTGAGCAGGATATTCAGCTCGTCCAAACGGGCAAGTTTTGACTTCAATTCTTCTTCCTGCACAAACGGTTTTTGCACTTCTTTCTTTGCGGTTTCAAACTGATTTTTCGTATCAGCAAGACTGTCCTTTGCTTTTTCAAGGTCGTCTCCAAAACGCTCAACCGCATTATCAATACGAGTGATATTACCGAAAACATCATCGCCAAGCGATACCTGTTTGCCGGTTTCTCCCTTGACTGTCACGCAGTAAGAACGCTCTGTTGTATCAAAAGACAGCTCCGTTTCAAATCCTCTGTACTTGCCGAGAGGAATAGGTGCAGGACTTGTCATTTCCTTGCAGGCTTCGATAATTGCTTTACCTGCGTCTACCTTTTCGGAATAAGAAACACCCTTAACCTCCATACCGACAAAGCGGTCATCTGTTGGTTTCGGGTGTTGTTTTGCAGTTTCTACATCTGCCGTCAAACCGTTAATTCTGTTTTCAAGAGAAGTGATACGCTGCGGATAGTATTTAATTATCTTGTCCTCAAGGCTGTACTTTTCAGATAAGAAATTGGATTTTAAGAGTTTCAACTTCTGTACCTGAATGTCCAAATCCATCTTTTCTTTAATATAAGGATTGCCGGTAGCAAGCATTTTAATCTCAGCATAGGACAATGCCGTTTCATCAATATCCTCTGCACTTCTGACCGGAGATTTGCTTGTCATAATCTGTGAAGCGAACTTCTGCTTTCCTTCGACAAGCTGATACAGATATGCGTCAAAGGTCTGTTTTGTAACATAGCGATAGATTTCCACCTTCGGATTTGAGTTGCCCTGACGGATAATTCTACCACTGCGTTGCTCCAAGTCTGCCGGTCGCCACGGACAATCAACATCGTGAAGTGCAATAAGTCTGTCCTGAACATTCGTACCGGCACCCATCTTTTGTGTGGAACCCATCAGCACTCTGACCTCTCCTTTACGAACTTTCTGAAACAGTTCTTTCTTTTTCACATCGGTTTCCGCTTCGTGGATAAATCGGACTTCGCTTTCGGGAACACCTCGCTCTATGAGCTTTTTTCTGATGTCGTTGTAGACAGAAAATGTTCCGTCATTCTTTGGTGTCGATAAGTCGCAGAACACTAATTGTGCCGACTTTTTATCCTTGTTTTCTTCCCATATGCGGTACACATTATCAACGCAGGCATTGATTTTACTGTTTTCAAAATCAGGCAGCATAGCATTTAGCATACGCTGGTCAAGTGCAAGTTTTCTACCGTCGTTTGTTATCTTGAGCATATTATCTACGCTTGAATCTACACCTCCACCACGAACTTTCTCAGCTCGTTCTGCAAGGGAGGCAACCATTTCTTTCTGCATTTCGGACGGTTCAACCGACACATTATGATACTCTGCTTCCGGTACAGGGAGGTTAAGCATATCGGCTGTTTTAATATCGGCTACTTCCTTGAACATCGCCATCAGTTCGGGTAAGTTATAGAATTTAGCAAAACGTGTTTTCGCTCTGTATCCCGTTCCTTCCGGTGTAAGTTCTATGGCTGTTACCGTTTCTCCAAAGGTAGAAGCCCAAGCGTCGAAGTGCTGTAATCCGTTTTTTACAAGGGTGTTGTACTGCAAATATCGCTGTATGGTATAGAGTTCCACCATACTGTTTGAAATAGGCGTACCTGTCGCAAATACAGTTCCTCGTCCGCCGGTAATCTCATCAAGGTATCGGCACTTCATAAAGAGGTCGGAAGATTTCTGTGCTTCTGTCTGAGCAATACCACCCACATTACGCATTTTTGTGTAAAGATAAAGGTTCTTGTAGTAATGGCTTTCGTCAATAAAAAGCCTATCCACACCTAATTCTTCAAAGGTTACAACATCATCCTTTCTGCTTTGGTCGTTGAGTTTTTGGAGCTTTTGCTTGACGGATTTTCTTGATTTTTCAAGCTGTTTGACAGAGAAGTTTTCTCCTCGGTTACGCTTTAGTTCTGCAATTCCTTCCGTCAATTCATTCAACTGCTGTTCAAGAATTGCCCTCTGCCTTTCAATCGACATCGGGATTTTTTCAAATTGAGAATGTCCGATAATAACTGCGTCATAATCTCCGGTTGCAATTCTTCCGCAGAACTTTTTACGGTTCTTTGTTTCAAAATCTTTCTTCGTTGCAACCAGTATATTTGCTGACGGATAAAGCTGCAAGTATTCTGCCGCCCACTGTTCCGTTAGATGATTCGGTACAACAAACAGCGATTTATTACATAGTCCGAGTCTTTTCGACTCCTGCGATGCCGCTACCATCTCGAAGGTCTTGCCTGCACCAACTGCGTGTGCAAGCAAGGTATTTCCACCGTAGAGAATGTGAGCCACCGCATTTCTCTGGTGTTCCCTTAATGTGATTTCCGGGTTCACTCCACTAAATGTGATGTGGCTTCCGTCATACTCACGAGGTCTGATACTGTTGAATTTTTCGTTATACATCTTCGTGAGTTTCTCTCTACGTTCAGGGTCTGCCCATATCCAATCCTGAAAACCTTGTTTGATAAGTTCCTGCTTTGCCTGTGCGATTGCCGTTTCCTTTTTGTTGAGAACTGCCTTTTTCCTGCCCTCATCATCTTCGATATAATCAAAGATACGAACATCTTTCAGGTTCAGCGTTTCCTCAATTATTTTGTAGGCATTGATACGACCTGTGCCATATGTGCTATACGCTTTGACATTGGAACGGTCATAGGATTTACCTTCGATATTCCACTCGCCCGTATAGGGAGAGAAGTGAACTTTTATATTCCACTGTGCATATCTCGGTGTATCAAGGAACTCAAACATAAACTGCTGGATTACCTCCTGCGGCAGCCAAGTAGCACCGAGCCTTACGGAAATCTCACTTGCAGTCAGGTCTATCGGCTGAACCTTTTCCAGTGCTTCCACATTGATTTTGTAATCTTCAGGATACACCTCGGCAGATTTTTTTGCTGTGATAAGTTTCTCCCTGACATCACCGGAGAGATATTCATCTGCCATCAAATACTTTGCCTCGGTTACATTCCCGTACCCGTAAAGCGGATTTAAGAAGATAACACCTTTCAAATCCTGATAGAGTGTTTCTTCATTTTTACCTGTGAGCTTTGACATATATTCCATATCAATCCCGGCTTTTTCTCCCATAGAAACAGCAAGTGCTTCGCTGGCAGTATCTACCTTTTCTACCGGCTTATGCGGCTTAATTGTACGCTTGAAGAACATATCTGCCTTGCGTTCCAGTTCTCCGTTTTCGTTGATAACTTCAAGTGCAGAAAGCAAGGCAAAGGAACTGTCATCACTGAAAGCAGAGATATTTGCTCTGCTGTTAATCAGTCCGTATTTCTTAGTATAACTGTCATAAAGACTGTTGAGTTTTGACTGCTCGGCTTTGATTTCTTCGTCCGGATAGTCCTCGATTTGAAGTTCAATCAAGTTGCGAACGCTGTCACGAACCGCAATCATACCCTTGATTCTGTTCTCGGCGGTTGCCGACACCTCCACCGGAGTCATACGAGAATTCTCACGGAAATAGATTTTGTCGTCCACCACTGTGTAAGAAAAATTCCTTACATTCGGGTCTGCCGGGATAGAATTATCTTCTTCCTCCAACTCGTCGGTTACTTCGTAATCGTTTATTTCTCCGTGAATATTTGCTACTGCTTCGGATAAAAGCTCTGATAAATCTGCATTTTCAAAAGGTACGCAGGTTACCTCTTCTCCGAAGCGACCGCTTACTGTTTTCATTTCGCCCAGTATCATTTCGGGATGTTCCACAAAGTACGAGTTCATCGTGATACCGTCATCAGTTGTGCCAAGCTGTACCCAATCGGGTTCAATATCTATGAGCCTGTCACGCTTTTGCAAAAACAAAATATCCGATACAACTTCCGTACCGGCATTGCCTTTGAAAGTATCATTTGGAAGTCTGATTACTCCCAAAAGGTCGGCTCTTTGTGCGATATATTTTCTGACCGACGAATTGGTTTTATCCATCGTACCTTTACTTGTAACAAGTGCCATCACACCACCGGGTCTTAATTTATCCAAAGACTTGGCAAAGAAATAATCGTGAATAAGGAAGTTATACTTATCGTATCTCTTATCAAGCACTTTGAAATCTCCAAACGGAACATTCCCCACAACTCCGTCAAAGAAGCTGTCCGGTACATTCACTTCTTCAAATCCCTGTGCCGCTATGGAAGATTTTTGATAAAGCTGCTGTGCAATTCCTGCCGAAATCTTATCAAGCTCCACACCGTAAATCTTTGTATTTCTCATCGACTCCGGCAGCATACCGATAAAGTTACCAATACCGCAGGACGGTTCTAACAGGTTGCCCTCCATAAATCCCATCTGTTCCATAGCCTTGTAGATAGCGTCGGTAACTTCGGGAGGAGTGTAAAAGGCAGTCAGTGTACTTTCTCTTGCGGCTGTGTATTCTTCGGGAGAGAGTATGGTATATAACTCAACAAATTCATCTGCCCACGCCGAATTGTTCTCATCAAAGGCTTCTGACAAGCCTCCCCAGCCGACATATTTCGACAAAATAAGCTGTTCTTCGGGTGTGGCAAATCTGTTTTCAAACTCACATTCCTTCAGAACCTTTATGGCTTCCATATTCCTGCGAAAGCGTTCTTTCTTGCCTGCCGGCTCTACCGGATTGGAACGCAAATCAAAAGTATTTCTCTCTGCCATCGGAATATCCGGGTGCAAATCAAAACTCTTGACCTTGCTCGTTTTATTCTCCCACTGCGGTTTTATCGGTTCAGGCTCTTTATCATACCCGTTGCCGATACGAAAGCCCTCGTTATACATCTCATCATAGCTGTCAAAGCCATTCTGATTTGCAATGATTTCTCGGTAGTCCTCAATAGGTACTTTACCAATATTGGTTGCTACCATATCGCTTCTTTCGGTATTTTCAATGAGTGATTCCATTGTTTCTGTCGTACATTCTGTAAAATCCGGTGTCTGCCTGAAAGCTTTATCTGCTTCTTCAAACCATTCTGTACCTATATCGGCAAGGGTTTGATTTGCGACACTGCCAAGGTAATCAAAGAACTCATCTGCCGATTTATAGTTCTGTGCAGCATTTCTGATTTCATCAAAAGAAAGCGTATTTGTAACATACTGACCGCCGGCATTACTGTCCGGATTGAAGTACATCCAAGTAACGCTTTCCTGCTCTCTGTTAATGAAAAACGCATCCTCATAATCTGTTTTCTGTTCAGTTTCGGTATCACTATGCGTGATATTTTCGTCTGTATCGGCTTTTTCTGCGGCAGGTAATACCGTTACCCTCAAGTGGTCATTCAGCGGATTTTCCTGCACTTTGCAGTCAAATTCTCCCCTTGAAAACTCCTTGTTGAACAGTGGCATTTCTGTGTCGTAAAGCATTACTCTCTCATCATCAAAAGATAAGATTTCATACTCCGAAGCACCGATATATACCGTGTCTCCAAGATGATATTCATATCGGGTATCAGGTAATTGCTGTTCCTGTGTTTGCTCTGCAAGCAGACTGCGGACATAATCAATCTTCTCTACACGGTTAATCGGGAAACCTACGCTGTCCTCAAAAGTGACATCTCGCATAGAAACATCGCCGCTTATTTTACCGACGCTTTCAATAACAAATCGGCGGTCGTCAATCACAACTTCCTTACCGATAATGTCATCATTTGTCTGCTCTGCTTCTTCCGGTGGTGCTGTAGAAAGAATTTCTCGGTTTCTTTTCTGCTCCTCGATTTCTGCCCGTCTTACCTCCTGCTTCTCAAGCCACTGCGGATACTGCTCCTTTTCCTTTGGATTTAAGTATCTGTCTGCACGGATAAGCTCTCCGATACGCTTTTCCACCTGTGTCCATTTAAGAGTGAGTTTCGGTGCGTCGTTTCCAAATCCTCTTGAAAGAGTTATGCCTTTCCCGTCGTGCTGTTCGTCAATACCTGCACCGATAATGACAGGATATGAACCTCCCCAACCGTATTCGTTTTTGAGAAAGTCTACATTTTCTTTTGAAGATAAACTCTTTTGAAACTGCTCATAGATACGCATTTTACCTTCGTGAATACCGCTTCCACGAGTCAAAACTGCGTCGATAATCTCCTGAGAAAAAGTAAAGGCAGAGGTTTTGTTTTCCTCTGCCTGACCGTCTAATATGAAGCTCATCTGTCCGTCTACCGACGGTAGCGGTTTCATTCTATCATTTAATTCTCCCAAAAGACGCATTGCTTCAAAGTGCTGTGCAATCACGCTCCAGTTATAAAAACTCTGTGCAGTTCTGCTGTCATAATGACCTTCCCAAAGGTGCAAAACATTCTGAAATGTCTTGTAACCTACGGTTCTCCCGTCCTCTAATGTGAGTTCGGTATAATCGTTATTGAAGATACTCTTGATATATTCGGTACGGGTATCGCTATCGGTATTTCTCTCATAGAAGTCTTTAATATCTTCGAGAGAAGCCGACAAATGCGGTGTAGTGCCGAGTATTTCTCTTATAGTATCATCTCTGCCGAAAAACGGTAGGCTCTTATCCTCGTTACTTCTGTCATAATATTCTAAATGAATATTACCTGTTCCTTCACGATTTCCTGTGCCGAGTTCCTGATGTTGTTCATCAAGCGAACCCACTTCATCATATCGTCTGCTTTCATCTGCTCCGTCAGTCCCTCTTGTTGTGCCATCTGTCTGATAAGCGTTTCCTCCAGTTCGGTCGCCCTCTGCTGAACTTCCGACAGATGACTGCTCAGTATCCCTTTCGTCAGGAGATTGTAATACTGAACCTTGTGGTGTTCCTTCAGATAAGTTCTCCTCATCTGCGACCACTTGCCCTGAATTACCTCCGGCTGTTCGGGCAGAGTCAGGTTCGGAAGATTGTAATCCCCGACCATCGTGTATGTTATCTCGTTCATAATCGCTGCTCCTTTCGTCTTTGATGTCTTTATTGTATTCCGGTTGCCTGTTTGCTTCAATTATGCGATTTTGACGGTTAAGTGCCATCACTGTTTTTGAGATTTCCGAAAGTCCCATTTCCGCAATGTCGCTTGTGGCAAATCCCAAAGCGTTCATTGTATCCTGTGTATTAAAATTAGTAACATCTCGGAAATCATCGGCTTCAAAATATTCGCCGGTATCAATTCCAAGTCTTGTCATAATCATATATGCCACGCTGTTTGTGACAACTTTTTTATACAAACTTGCTATCATCGTTTCGTCAAGTCCTTCAAGGAAGCTGTCCTCAGAAGCATAGATGAGGTCATTAAGATAATCCGGCAAATTATCTTCGGCGGCATTTTGTGCGGCACTCATAACTGCATCGCCCAAAGTGACTTTGTTATCCAGTTCTCCGAATGTGCTTTCAAGCGTTTCAATAACATCGTCTGTGTATTCGTCCCTCATATCCCAAAGTGGAACAGGACGGGAATATCTGCTCTCGTGGGTATCGGAAATATCGAAGTAATGGGTAAGTCTTTGCCTTGCTCTGTTTTCATCGGCAAATACCGCAATACCTCTTGCACCTTTATTTACCCATCGTCCAAAACTCTTATTCCAACGCTCGATTTCAAGAACTGCTGTTGCGTCCGGTCGCTGTGCATAGATAAGCAACTGCTCATCATATCGCAGCTTGTAGTTCCTGCACGCAGACTGCAAGAAATTCTGCCAGTTCTGCGGATTGGAAACAACCGTCTTGCAGGTTCTGTCATAGAGTTCGGATATGAGTTCGTATTTTCTTGACACTGCTTTTGCACCTCCTTATCGTATTTTTTCTTTACTTTTTATCTTTTCCTTATGCTCCTGACTGCTCATCCGTTCCACCTCCCAAATATGAGAACAGCTTGTTGGCTTTGGTTTCTTTCTGAAGTTCGATGATGAGTGCCATATCCGGTATCGTGATACCCGGAATCTTCAAAATACTCTCCATATCAAGCTGTTGTAGTTTCTTTTCCGTATTACAGCCGGAATCAAACAGCTTCGCCATTAACTTTGTTTTCTGTTGAAATGTCGATTTGCTCATCTTGCCGTCCTCCTTATTCGATTTCTATGACTACACGAATACTGCTGTCGCAGCCACTGCACTGTCTGGAAAGTTCCGGGAACAAAGACTGCACCCTCTGTCTTGACCTGCGGATAGTTTCAAAGCACGGTAAACCGTAGCCCTTGTAGTTGTTGACTATATCCTCAAGAGATAAGTCGCCGACTTTCAAATAACTGTATCGGTTGTAATAGCAGAGGATAAGCTGCATATCGTCATACCTTGTTTCAGGGCATTCTCTGAGGATTGAAAGCACCTTGCTGTCAACCGTTCTCTGCTTATTCATAAAGCACCTCCATAAAGTAAATGGACGGAGTTTTTTACGCTCCGCCCACCATTTTGTTTCTTATTTCTTTCTGTTTTTAATCTGCAAGAAGATAAAGCCGCCGATAATAAAGGCGACCAAAACAACTGCTACGATTGTCTTTGCGTCCATTATTCATTGCCCTCCTTTTTCTTCTTTCTCTTGGAAGCAACAACCGTTGCAACGATACCGAGTGCAGAAGCACCTGCAAGTGCTACCCAAAGACCGGTCTTTCTGTCATCGCCGGTTTTCGGTGTGTCACGAAGTTCGTTATGCATCTCGATTTCTACCGTTTCGCCGACCTTTACGGTCACTTTCTTATCGGCAGGTAAAATATATCCGGCAGATACATTGTCGCTGACCTCAGACACTGTGTATTCGCCGATACGAAGTCCATCTACGGAGATTTCGCCATTCTTATCGGTTGTAAAGGTGCTGTCATAACCGTTGACACCTGTTACTCTGAAAGTGAAGCCTTCCACCTTACCGTCGGAAGATGTCTTTTTAATTTTCAGGTTTCCTTTCATTGCTTCGTTAATAAATCCGACTCCCGCTTTGTTTTCTACTTTGTAGGTAGTTTCATCTTTTTCAATGAATACGGAATAAACGCCCTTATCAAGCACAAAGCCCTCCGGTGCTTTGGTTTCTCGCACAAGATATTTACCGTAGAGAAGTTCTTTCATCTCATAGATACCGGTTGCGGTTTCTTCAAGATTTCCGATAAGTTCATCGCCATCGTCCAGTTTACCGTCGCCATTAACATCCTTATATACTTCAAAAGTTGCACCTGTCAGTTTGTTATCCGGATAATCAGCGTCCACTTTGGTAAGTTCAATATTACCGTGAATATACTCGTCGGTAATTTCCACTTCGATGACCTGCTCATTCTCCCCGATGTTTACTTCGTAAGAAGTATCATCAAGCACAAAGCCTTCTGGAGCTTCGATTTCTCTTACAATCCATTTTCCATAAGGAACTTTTGCAAAAGAAAAACTGCCGTCCTTTTCAGATGTGGCAGTCATAATAGCGTGTTCTTTTGTAAATTCGGTTTCATCTGCTTTGAAAATGCCGATTAAAGCACCGCCCAGTACTTCTCCGTTCTCGTCAATCTTCTTACCGGATACAGAACCGTAAATGAGTTTGTTCTCAATCGGCTTACCGTCATTTACCTTGATTTCAACCGTTTCGGTATCCTGACCGGCATACTTGAATGTGAACGGATACTGTATGTCGGAGAGGATATAATGCTCATCTGTGGCAATTTCCTTGATATAGTAGCTGCCAAACGGAAGGTCTGTATTTGCAGTCGCTGCTCCGTTTTCATCAAGCGTGATAATCTCAATCAATCCGTCAGCCGGAATAACTGTGCCACTTGAAGATACAACATCTTCTTTTGCATAGAGTCCGAAACTGATGTTTTTGATTTCATTATTCTTGCCGATACCAAAGATTTCGTCCTGCTCTAAGATTTTTTCAAGAGAAATCTTCACTTTCTGTCGCTCGTTTACGAAGCTTGTTGCGGTTTCTGTTACCGCTACATCCTGTCCGGCATAAGTGAGTTCTACCGAATGCTTTTCTTTGTTGATGACCATACCTGTCGGTGCTTTGGTTTCAACAACGTTGTATTTACCGAGATAGAGTTCCTTGCTCTTGGCTGTTCCGTCTTCATCGGTCGTTACGGTATCTACTACATCGCCCTTGTGATAACGAAGTGTACCATCCGGTGTGATAACATCTTCATCGGCTGTGATTTCATAAACCGCCCCTGCAAGTCCCTTGACCTTATATACTGGCTGATAAATCACATCTTCATCTTCCTCGCCGGATACATTGACACCAAAGAATACTTCGCCGGTTTTCTCAACGGAAATCGTACCTTTCTGTGCCATATTCGGCTTGTCCACCTTAATCAATGTGATACCTCCTTCCTGTGTGGAATTTTCTTCCGTTACATCAAAGGAAACAGGAGTACTGTCGAGTACATATCCATACGGAGCCTGAACCTCAACAAGTGAATATCCCTTGCCATAGTCCAGTTTTTCAGGTGTAACAAGCTGACCGTCTGCGTCGGTATAGAATGTGTCGATGGTTGTCGGTGTAGGATAAGTAAATGTCATACTTACTTTGTTACCGACAGGGTCATAGATTTGAAAACCTGCACCTGCATACGGGATTGTCTTGCCTGTTTCTGCATCAACCTTTACGACCTTAATATATGACTCAAAGTTGGCATTGTTGATGAGATAACGGTAGGTCTGTCCGTCCTGAGAAATGAAAACATCAAAGTCTTTCATCAACTCACGACCTTCCCAGCCTTTGGTCTGATGAACGGTATATACACCATACGGCATATCCTTTGTCTGAGCAAAACCGTTTTCATCACAAACAATGGTATCTCTTTCATCTTTGTCGGCTTTTTCAAATGAGCCTGATGATTTCAAGTAGATTTCAAATTCCGCACCCTTTTCCGGTGTTTCAATCTTTGTTTCCCCATCATCAGTGTGCTTGATGATAGCAATATTGCCTTTCATAACCTGCTCAGTCACATCATTTGCCACAAGATTGTGTTCAATCGTAAAGAGTTTTGGCTCTGCACCGACCTTGTGAATTGTCTTATCAAGAAGATAACCCTCGCTCGGTGTGATTTCTCTGATTGTCCAGTCGCTGTCGCAGACATATTCCTTAGTTGTGAACTGTCCGTCGCTGTCAGTTACATACTTATCCACAAGTGTGTCGCCTTTATAAATTCCGTAAACAGCACCGGAGAGTTTAGCGTCGCCCTGAGCAGTGCCTTTTTCTCGGTCGCTCTTTGTTACGGTTACGCTGAACTTCTTCAAGATATTTGTGAAATCACGGTTTGTAACCTCTTTCCACTGAATCGGTGCAGTCTGCTTTTCCGGAACAACATAGCGGATTGCTGTGTCCACTTCTTCGAGCGTATATGGTGTACTTCCACTGATAAGAACATCTTTGAATGTTGCAACACCGTTTTTATCGGTAACTGCATATTCATCAACGGCAATACCTGCAAGGGAAGTACCGTAAAGGTGGAATTTCACACCCTCCACAAGATTATCTTCCGATGATTTAATGACCTGAAGATTACCTCTCTTGAGAACATTGTTGAAGTTTACGGTTGCCACCTGACCGGCAACAACAGTTACTCTGTGAACCTCTTGCGGTACATATTTGTCGATAGATTGCTCTGTTACCGTATATACGCCCGGCATAAGGTTGTCAATCTGGAACTTACCGCCGTTTGCTGTGGTAACTGTCTGATTTACTCCGTTACCTGAAATAGTGAAATTGATACCATCAACCTTTCCGTCCTCAGATGTTTTCACAATCTGACAAGAACCGTAACTGACTTTCATCTTCACATATCCGGTCACAGGGTCGCTGACTTCCTGAGCATAAGTTACTACATCTTGCACGCTTGAATTTTGACCGTGCTTGCCCTCAGACCATACGACAACACCTCTGCGGACACCGTTTTTCTTACTTGCGGTAATGGTAAATTCCTTACTCGGTGCTTTATCCATTGACACCGTAAGTTTGTTTCCGCTTGTGGAAAATGTTACACCACTGATACTCGCCTTGAAAGCATAATTGGAGAGTACACCGTTTGAGTCTGCAAGGGTTGTAACATATTTGCTTCCGTTCCATTCAAGCTCATTGACTTTCGCTGAACCGCTTGATTTAGTACAGAAGCTCGGCACAACTGTGTGATTCTGCACACTGCTGACCATACTGTTGTAGTAACTCATAATCTTACTGCGAAGCGGATGTTTGGCATTGATAACATCTTTCACATTACTGCAACCACTGGCTGCTTTGTGATTAAAGTTTGCGTCACGCTCGCCTACGACAGTTTCCCAGATAAGAAGCTGTGTTGCATAAGCGTGAGCAATACTGTTTGCCGCACTTTCGTTCTGCGACCTCCAGCTTGTTGAAATCGTTCCTCGATAGCCGTACTGCAAGATACGACCGATAAAGAGTCTGATTTCATCGCCGGAGATAACTCCGTTTGCTGTGATATTGTTAAAATAATTTTCATCGTATTTGTTCATACTCTGACCGGAACTGAGTGAAACACCCGGCTCGATACAATAGGCAATATTACCGGAATACGAGCCGATTGCCTTTAAGTTGGTGTGGGTGGAACTGCCGGTATGCCAACCGTTCTTCAAAGTAAGGTTACTGTGTCCCCACACTCCGTCGTAATTTGCGTCGCCGTCACGAGGGAAATCAACCATATACACATTGGTTTTTTCTCCGCTTGCGGCAAACGCTGTGCTTGTCCCAATACTCATAAATGCACTGAGACTGAGAACCGTCGCCATAACAAACGATACGGCTCTCTTGATTTTCGTCTTTACCATCTAAGTTTCCTCCTTAAAATGAAAGAACGCACCGATTATCTCAGTGCGTCCGATACTGTATTTTATTTTGTTTTTTAGCAGTAGCCGATATAGATTTCATATTCCGTATCGGATACCTTTTCTACCCATACCCATACTGCGGTAAATCCTTCCACATTTTTGTATCTGTTCAGCCTGCTTTGAATATCGTCCTTAATGCCTGTGCGTTTGGCATTTGCAGTGATAGGATTATCCCAACAATCCGTAGCGGTACTATCCAGTTCCAAACCAATGCTTTGAGCATAACTCCTTGCATAGCTGACATACGGATTAACATCAAAACTCTGCTTCGGTTCTTCCGTCGGTTTTGGCTTTGTGGGTTTCACTTCTTCCGTAACCTTCGGTGTTTCCGGTTTTGACTGCTGTGGCTGCTTCTGCTCTTGAGTACTGTCAGGCTTTTTCGTTACCTGAACGGATTCATAGCTTTTTGCAGTTTCCGTCTTACTACCTGCCGTAGAAGAAACATCCGACTTTTCCTGCTGACTCGGCTCTGTTGTTGCTTCACTTGATACCGGTTGCTCTGTTTCCGGAACAACACTTGTTGTATCATCTGCTTTTTCTGTTTCGGTATTACCAGCCGTAGGAGAAATCCTTTTATCCGTGTCATTTCGTGCGGTTTCTTTCGCTGTGTTACCGTTACATCCGGTAAGCAAAATCGTCAAGCAGGCAATCATACAAACCACCCATTTCTTTCTCATAAGCTATCGCTCCTTTCGCCTTAATCGTAATCAATCAGGCGAAAAACAACAAAGGTGCGAATATCCGAACTTTTTATCGTATCAGACATTTTATTTGCACTTCAAACGTGCGAACCCTTTATTAGACAGCTATAAGTTATGAGAGATAGGTATATTCAAGTGAGATATAATATATCTTTTCAGCAGGTAAACAGTAGGTATTAGGGGGTAGAGTGTGAGAAGGGGGAGTAACAAAAGCGGCTATCTGCTGTCACGGTCTGCCCGTTGCCTGAGATACTTGTTGTAATGCTCCAATGCCTTACAAACAAAGTCCTCCGTTTGGCTGATTGGGATATTCTTCGGAATGAGCTGTCGCACTCTGTCGCCCCTTAACACAATCTTCTCTTTCTGGTTTGGCTTTTCCTCCGACATAATGGCTTGGATAGCTTCGGTTGTCAGTTTGCCCTCATCAAAAAACTTTCGCATACGGATAGTCTGGTCGTGAGAGGGAGTTGCGTCGTTCATATCAATCTCGTCAACCACATCACGCTGACAATCTTCGTCAAGATACGACAATTCAACCGCCGGTCGCATTTTAATTCGACCTTCATCGACAAATTCAAGCAGTTCGGGAACAAGGTTTGTAAGGCGAACATACCTGTGTATCTGTCTTTCACTATCTACAACTTCATCTGCAATTTGAGACACCGACAACTTCTTGCCCACTGGGCGAGAAGTTAAATCTGTTCGCTGTCCTTGTCTTTTCATTGCGTCCAAACGCATTTTGTAAGCAAAGGCTTTTTCAGAGGGAAGTATCTGCGACCTTTGGAAATTACTTTCCACCATTAAAATTGTGGCTTCATCTCGATTAAGGTCAACAACCTCACATCTTAGCGTTTCAAAACCGGCAAGTTCGCTTGCTCGTTTTCGTCTGTGACCAGATACGAGTTCATATCTTCCGTCCTCTTTCTGCCTTACAGTAGCCGGAGTAATTACTCCACGCTCCTTGATACTCTCGACAAGCTGTTGCATATCTTCATCGTCCCTGACCTTGAATGGGTGGTCTGGGAAATCGTCAATCAGCTCTAATGGAATATCTCGGATTTTAGAAAGTCTTTCTTCCTCTCTCTGTGCCTGCGTTGTAAAAAGGTCATCGAGCCTCGTGAGAGTGAAGTCGCTCTTTCTTCCTGCCATCGGCTAACACCTCCTTCGTAAATTCGGTGTATGCCTTTGACACCGTACTGTTTGGCTCATAAGCAAAAATGCTCTTTCCTTTGGAAGAAGTTTCTGCGGCTTTTACAGCAATCGGAATAGATGTGCGATACAGCTTAATCTGATTTCCGAAATTCTCCCGCAACGCTTCCACCGTACTTTTGGCGAGGTTTGTGCGGTTATCCACCAAAGTGAGAAGCATACCGTCTATCTTAATATCCTGATTGATATACTTCTTGACTTTAGAAATGGTCTGCACAAGCTGGGTCATACCCTTAGCCGGCAAATACTGTGCCTGCACCGGAATAATCACGCTGTCTGCCGCAGATAGAGCATTGAGTGTTACCATACTCAGTGAGGGCATACAGTCAATCAGAACAAACTCATATCTGTCTTTGACCTGACTTAAATAATTCCTCAAAGTGGTTTCTCTGCTCATAGCGTTCATTAGGTTATATTCCATCGCCGAAAGTTCAAGGTTTGCCGGTAAAAGGTCAACGCCTTCCTCGTGATGCAGGATACCGTCTATCGGGTCATTCATCGTTTCACTAATCACATCTGTAAGTTTTGTTGCAAGCGTGATACCCAAGTTATCCGTATCTCTCCAACCGAGACAAGTAGTTAAATCTCCCTGCGGGTCTGCGTCTATGAGCAATACTTTCTTACCCTGCATTGCAAGACCAACACCAAGATTAACCGTTGTCGTTGTCTTTCCGACTCCGCCTTTTTGATTGCATATGGCAATCGTTTTGCAGTTTGACACCTCTTGCGTCCTCCTTTCAATTTATTCATAGCCAATAAAATATGACTATGTACTTGACCGTTTCATTTCCTAAACGGTCGTGGCAATATTTATTCTCAATATCCCTTGCCAAGCATATCGCTTTCGGGAAGTCGTTAAGGAACAGACTGCTTATCTGTATCATAGGAATCTAACCTCTGTCGGGTACTCCGCCAGCTCCGTAGAGAAGTATCATTATCTTTCTGACTGTCATCGCCATATCGGTTGCAATCCGATATCCATAGCAGGAGTTCTCGCTGTTCTGAAATTTTCAGAAGTTTCGGCGTACCTACTAAAGTGGCTATCATCAGAATTAAAGTCTTAACGACCTGTGTATTCAGTTGTCAAAGAACAAGTGAAAAGGCTTCCGTTTTCATCATCAGGAATTAACCCCTTCACTCATTGCACAAAAGGCTTCATTTTGGACACCCAAAATCGCTGCTTTTCCGAAAAAAATTTCAAAAAATTTTTGACAATAAAAAAAGCCGCCTGTTTCGGTTAAAAAACAGACGGCGTAAATGCTTGAAATTATTTGATTTTCAGTTTCTTTTTCCTTGCGGACAGCACTTTCAGAAGAACTTCATCTACTGCGTCGGTGTATCTTCCTTGTACTATGAGATTATTTTTCAGATTGATAAGCGACTGTATCACTCTGCTTTGCTCATCATCGGTTAGGTAAATGTGATATTTCTTTTCTCTCATCGGCTGTTCCTCCAGTTCTTAAATATTTTCCTGATTATCTTAATATCTTCTTCTGTATCGGAAGATATAAATATATGTACGCTCTGAAATGCCGCTTTGATACGCTGTGCATATTCGGGTTCCGCTTCGTTTGGCTTCATCGGCAACTTAATGAGTTTGATTCCACGTTGTTTACAGAGATGTTCCTTTAGTATATCTATCTTCTCCGAGTCCGTATTCGCTTGAACGGCAACCTGCTCCAGTGGGATATATACATCAAGTGGAATGCCGAATAACCTATCAGAGCCAAGTTCCACTTTCAAGCCTTTCAAATTGGCATAATAACTGATTGCAAGAGCCGGGAACAACGACAGATACTCCTGCTCACATATCCTGCAACCTTTACTGAGAACGGTACGCTCGTTTATCTTCATACTCCAAGAATGACCGTATCTGCATTTCCACCACGCTCTCTTTGCCGAGTTTCTTGAAACTTCCGTCGGCTTCAACTTATTTAATTCATAATCCCATTCTGTCAGAAGCTGCTTATCCGTCGTAGCCAAATCATTGTATCCGGCAAGGACTTCTCTCTCTGCACAAACAGGGCAGACCGTTCCTTTCACACGAGCATTGATAACCGACTTCCATTCGTTACCGCATCTCTTGCAATGCCACCATACATTTTTCCTCGACTTTGCATTGACTTCATCCGGTTGCAGAGGATAGTTTTTCTCTGACCATTCTTTGGCTATCTGTGGGTGTGTACTTTTTAAGTCATTCTTGCCTTTTATAAATATATAGCCACTGCAACAGGGGCATTTACTGCCACCAGAACGAGTAGAGATAAGCGTATTCCACTCATAACCGCAGGTCTTACACTTCCACCAAGCTTTGCTGTTTGCAAACGCCGTAACTTCGGTGGACTTCTTTTCGTTTCTATCAGACCATTCGTCTGCTACATACGGAAATACTGTCGCAAGGTCATTAAATCCTTCAAGCACTTTGTTATGGGAGCAGTACGGGCAACCTGTTCTATTGATTGTTCTGCTCTTTACAGTGGCTATCCATTCGTGTCCTAATTTACACTTCCATATCACTTTCTTGTGTGAGCCGATAGATACCTCTGTCGGCTTGATTTCATTTTTCTCTGACCACTCCGAAGCCAATTCCGACTTCAATGTACTTAAATCGTTAATTCCCTCAATCACTCTTGCACCTGAACATATGGGGCATTTCTCGCCGTTGGAACGAGCCTTTACGCTTGTTTCCCACTCGTGACCGCAAGCACCTTTCCACCATACTTTCTTATTCGAGCCGAAAGTTATGCTGTCCGGTGTCAGCGGTAAATTCCTATCCGACCACTCGGCAACTAATTCGGGATGTACTGCCGATAAACTGTTACTCATATCAAAACCTCCACTTCCTCTGTGATTAGAGTATATGAGGTTTTGGCTTTTACTTGTAGTTTGCGAATATCTGTATAAATAGAAAAAGCCCTTTGAGAAAAGATTTCTCCTCTCTCAAAGGGTTTGGCAAACTAGAAGTTGTCAGAGAACCAATTCCATTTTAATTTCATCAAGCGACTTTCCGTCTGTATTCCATGTAGTATTTTCTACAGACTCAGTTGCCTTAAAGCCCAACTTTTCGTAATGCCGAATAGCGTCAGTAAGGGGGCTGGCTGTCCAGAGAATAATTTTCTGATACCCGGAATCCTTGGCTTTTTGCATAAAAGCGGCAATCAGCGCTGAACCAATGCCATAGCGTCGATAGTCCTTCTCGACGGCAAAAAGTCGTAACTGACCAACGGAAGGATCATCCGCCTGGCAAAGCATAATGCAGCCAGCTAAAACACCATCACAATCCGCAACAAATAGTTCTTCTCGGTCATTCTTACTGCCTTTTGCAAAATCTGTTGCAATTTTCATAGCATAATCGGTAAAGCTCGGTCCCCATGAGTATTCGGTTGAATAGAGTGCTTTGTGAAGCTCTGCAACATACTTTTCTTCACCTTGTTTATATGGTCTGATTATAAAATCCACCTTGCTATCCTCCTATAAATCTCGATTCATCTTTTTCTTTCTGAAAATGGGCAATTTCACAATGGAACTGCCCATATATTTTGAAAATTATGCGATTTTTAAGGCTCTGCACCGTTTCAAGCACCATTTGGTGTAAATTTGGTGTATTTGTGTATTTTCAGAGCTTTTTCACAAATGAAGTACATCCCGTTTTGTAGGGTAAAACGGTACTTCTTAATAGAGCTTTGCACCTGCCGGAATGTGGTCATCTACCATAAGCAGATGGAGCTTTTCTTCGCCTTCTTCTTCGTGTACTGCACTCAGAAGCATACCACAAGAGTCAATGCCCATCATTGCTCTTGGAGGAAGATTTGTGATTGCGATAAGTGTCTTACCAACAAGTTCTTCCGGCTCGTAATATGCGTGAATACCGCTTAAAATGGTTCTATCTGTGCCTGTTCCGTCATCAAGAGTGAACTGAAGGAGTTTCTTTGACTTCGGTACTGCAACACACTCTTTAACCTTCACAGCTCTGAAATCAGACTTTGAGAATGTATCAAAATCAACATCTTCTTCAAACAAAGGCTCAACCTTTACCTTAGAAAAATCAATTTTCTCAGGCTCTGCATTTGGTGTAGAAGCTTCTTTATCCTTTACACCATTTTCGGATTTTACACCACCGAGGGTCTTCATTGTTGGGAAGAGTAATACATCACGGATTGCGGCTGAATCTGTGAGGAGCATACACATTCTGTCGATACCAAAGCCGATACCGCCTGTCGGAGGCATACCGATTTCAAGTGCGTTGAGGAAATCCTCATCGGTTGTGTTAGCCTCATCATCGCCCTGTGCGAGAAGTGCCTCCTGAGCTTTAAAACGCTCTCTCTGGTCAATCGGATCGTTAAGCTCTGAATATGCATTAGCCATTTCCCAGCCGTTCATAAAGAACTCAAATCTCTCAACATAATCGGGATTTTCGGGTTTCTTCTTTGTAAGCGGAGAAATCTCAATCGGATGATCCATAACAAAAGTAGGCTGAATTATATGCTCTTCTGCAAATTCTTCAAAGAAAAGGTTAAGGATGTCACCCTTCTTGTGGCGTTCTTCAAACTCAACACCCTTTTCCTTAGCAATTGCCTTAGCCTCCTCATCAGAATGAATTTCGTTGAAATCAACGCCTGAATACTTTTTAACAGCGTCAAGCATTGTAATTCTTTCAAACGGCTTGCCAAGATCCATTTCAATGCCGTTGTATGTGATTGTTGTTGTGCCGAGAACCTCCTGTGCAACATGGCGATAGAGGTTTTCGGTAAGATCCATCATACCGTTGTAGTCGGTATATGCCTGATAAAGCTCCATAAGAGTAAACTCAGGGTTATGACGGGTGTCAACACCCTCGTTACGGAATACTCTGCCGATTTCGTAAACCTTTTCAAGTCCGCCTACGATAAGTCTTTTGAGGTAAAGTTCAAGAGAAATTCTGAGCTTTAAATCCTCGTCAAGAGCGTTGAAGTGAGTAAGGAACGGACGAGCCGACGCACCGCCGGCATTGGCAACGAGCATAGGAGTTTCAACCTCCATAAAGCCCTGATTGTCAAGGTAACGGCGGATACTGCTGATAATTTTTGAACGCTTTACAAAGGTATCCTTTACCTCGGGATTCATAATAAGGTCAACATAACGCTGACGGTAACGAAGGTCTGTATTTGTAAGACCGTGGTACTTTTCGGGGAGGGGTTTGAGTGATTTGGAAAGGAGCTTAACCTCTTTTGCATGAACAGAAATTTCGCCCATTTGCGTTTTGAAAACAAAGCCCTTTACTTCAACGATATCACCGATATCCCACTTTTTAAGGAAACCGTATTCTTCTTCACCGAGATCGTCAAATTTTGCAAAAATCTGGATTTTGCCCGAACGATCCCAAAGGTCCATAAACGAAACCTTGCCCTTGCCTCTTTTTGAAAGCAAACGGCCTGCAACGCATACATCTTTGTTTTCGTACTCTTCAAAATTGTTTTTAATTGTTTCCGTGAGAACATCACGGGCACTTGTTGTAATTACAAACGGATCTCTGCCTGCTTCTTTGAGGGCGTCAAGCTTTTCGTATCTGACCTTGATAACATCGCTTGTGCCGGTCTGCTGTGGCTTCTGACTCATTTCCAATCATTCCTCTCTTTTCAACATCAATAAATCTGACGGATTGCAAAAGCAGAATCCGTCAGCAAAAATTCAATAGATAAACAAATTACTTTGAGATTTCAAGAATCTTAAATGCCTTTACGCCGCCGGGAGTTTCAACCTCAACAACATCACCGACACATCTGTCCATGAGAGCCTTGCCCACAGGTGATTCGTCTGAAATTTTGCCCTGTGCGGGATTTGTTTCGTTAGAACCCGAACCAACGATTTTGTATGTCATCTGTCTGTCTGTGCCAACCATTTCGATTGTAACAACAGAAGTGAGGTGTACCTTATCGTTAGATGTTTCGGACTCATCAATAATCTGAGCAGTTTTGAGGATAGACTCGATAGTAGCGATTCTTGCCTCCATAATAGCCTGCTCGTTCTTTGCATCATCATATTCACTGTTCTCGGACAAGTCGCCGTAGGAACGGGCTACCTTGATTTTCTCTGCAATTTCTTTACGCTTGACATTTTGTAATTCTGCAAGTTCCTCTTCAAGATTTTTAAGACCTTCCGCAGTAAGCATTGTTGGTTTAGCTGCCATTTTATATCGTTCCTTTCAGTTAATACCGCACCTGCACAGGCGTGCATACGGTATAAAATTCTTTCATATCAGCAAAAAACTGCATATAGATTTATTATAATTTTTTTCACACCGATTGTCAAGCAAAACGGGCAAGATAACTGCAAAGAGATTTCACTGTCTGCGCCTCTGTATCATTACGGCACAAATCGGGAACAATTGAACCGAGTTCGTACTGTGAACCGAGTGTATAGAGTGCTGAGCAGAAGTATTCCTCAGACAATCCCTCAGGCCGCAAAAGTGCGAATCCGTTCGGCATTTTAAAGCAATAGCGAAAATACACAAATCCCTTTATATTTTCCTTAGGCCTGCCGTTTGTGAGGATAACCGCATCATTTCTTACAGGCAGATTTTCTTCAATTTCAAACGGTGCAATGACAAGGTCACAATTTGAAAGCTGTTCACGGTGGTGAGTAACAACGGCACACGCACCTGTTTCTTCGGCAATGGTATTCAGCTCATCATAGAACACATCTTCGTTGTCTGTGATAATGCAGACATTGCCCGTATATTTCAACACAAATGAAACAAGGTCGGTGCATTGTGCGTCGGGGTCATAAATTCCGACCGTCAGCCTTTCGGGAGTATCAAATTTGCTGAGGGCATAAAGCGCCATATTTGTACAAAGTCTTGCCGAAAAAAGCGGCGAGTAAAAACGCTTGTAACCGCTGTCGTTCGGAAAAATCATTTCTTCGCAACACAAAAGTCTTGTGCGCTGATTGCCGATTGCCCTGTCAATTTTATTGAGATTGACCTTTTGTCTGCGACAGATGTATGTAAGCTGTTTTACGCTTACGCCCCTTGCCCTCTTGATTTCAACGCACACCTTGTCCCCTCTCAGCCTGTTAAAAAATCCCCTTATTTTCCCGCACTTTTCGGGAAACACAACATTCAATGAAGTAATCAAAACAAAAACCTCCGCATATTTACTTATTTAAGTATATGCGAAGGCTTTTAAATTAATTATCAAATTGTGTATGTATCAAAGAAATTATCACATGTACGGATACTCAGACATAGGGTTGTATCTTACACCGTTAAGACGGCATTCGTAGTGGAGGTGAGGTCCTGTTGAGTTACCTGTTGAACCGACATAACCGATAACCTGTCCTCTAGAAACAGACTGACCTGAACTTACTGTAAGACTTGTAAGGTGACCGTAAACTGTCATCTTACCGCCCGCGTGGCTGATCATTACATAGTTACCATAACCGCCGCCGCAGCCGCAGCTGTAGCTCTTGCCCCAGTTGTGTGTACAACTGCTGTTGGTTGCAACAACAGTACCGTCGGCAGCCGCAACAACAGGAGTTCCCATGATGCCTGCGCCGGCAATATCAATTCCGCCGTGGTTATAAACTTCTCTGTCCTCAAACCATTCAGATGAAAGGCTTACAAAGCCCGGTGTAGGCCATGCAAAGCCTGAACCCGATGGAACAATTACAGATGATGAACCCGAGCTTGAAGAGCCTGAGCTTGATGAACCCGAACTGCTTGAACTGCTTGAACTGCTTGAACTGCTTGAAGAACTGCTTGAGCTTGAGCTCTGTGAAGCCTTAGCAGCCTGTTCCGCAGCAGCCTTTTGAGCGGCATAGTACTCGCTGATTTTAGCTTCAATCTCATCACTCTGCAAAGCCGCACTTTCCAAGGAATGCTGCGCCTCGGAATTTGATGCGTAAAGATTTTTAAGAATCTCGTCATTATCGGAAATGAGTTTATTAAACTCGTCCTGATCCGACTTCAATGACGCCTGCTGAGTTTCAAGGTCTTTCTTGTCGGCCTCAAGGGATTCCTTCTTGGTGCTGAGCTCGTCCAGCTTTGTCTGGATTTCGCTGATAAGCTCCTTGTCGCTGTTTGCAAGGCTCTTTACAAGCTCCATCTTATCAATAAGGTCAGAAAAATCCTTTGCACCGAAAATGATTTCAAGGTCGGTTGCATTGCCTGACATATAGAGAATTCTGAGTCTGTTTGCAAGTGCGTCAAACTGATCCTCAACTTCCGAAAGTCCCTTGTCATAAGCGTCCTGCTTTTCCTTAATATCATCGTTAAGGCTTGAAATTTTCTCACGGGTTACTGCAATTTTTTCATCAAGAACCTGAACCTTGCTTACAAGGGCGTTCTTGTATTCTTCCTTTTCTGCGATGTCAGACTTTGTATCATCAAGAATCTTCTGATACTTCTGATTTTCCTGTTCAAGCTGCTGAAGCTGTTGTTCAAGGTCTGAGATGCTGTCCTCAGCAGAAACAGTAGTCGGTATTGCCATTGGAATTGAAATCATGCATACGCAGAGCATTGCACATAAAATTCTTTTTAATTTGTTCATTGTAATCTCCTCCTTTAAGATTTCTGTCGGGATTACCAACCGAGTATTTCGTTACCTTCCATTTTAAGGTATTTTCTGATTGAAATAAAGCTGCCGAAGAAGCCGATAACAATACCTGCAATTGCAAACAAGCCGCCTGTAATCCAGATGACATTGTTAATCGGGATAAAATCAATCGGAACAATCTGATAAACAAGAGCCTGTGCAGTCTCATAGAGGATTGCAATTGCGCCTGTTGAAACAATTGCTGAAATAAGTCCGATTATCATACCTTCAATAAGAAACGGCCATCGTACAAACGAGTTCGTTGCACCAACCGATTTCATAATGCTGATTTCAAATCTTCGTGAATACATTGTCGCACGAATTGTGTTGGCAATGATGAAGATTGAAATGATTGTCAGCGCACAAACAACCGCAATACAAATCATATTGACAAGATTGCTGATGTCCGTAAGCTTCTTTGCAAGCTCACGGTGGTTGCTTATGCTGTCAACACCGTCAATTTTTTTAATCTGAGCAACAGTATCGTCATACTTCGACAAGTCCTTCATAACTACAATGAAAGAATCGGGGAGTTTGTTTCTGCCCTGCATCTCGGCAAAAAGATCATCACCGAGAGTAGATTTATACTGCTTTATCGCATCTTCCTTTGAAAGAAAGGTTGTCGACTCAACATTGTCAAGCTTTTCAATTTCTTTTCCTACATAAACAGCCTCAAGCTGTGAATATCCGTCTTTAATGTATACAGAGGTTTCGTTTGACTTGCCGACAGATTCAACAACATTGTCAACATTCATCGAAAAAAGTGCCGCCGCACCTGTGAGAACAAGACAGCTTATAAGTACGCAGACAGAAGCGATACTCATAATACGGTTGTTCCACACATTTTTGAAACCTTCTTTTGCTAAATAACCAAATCCGGTCATATCAAAAATCCTTTCAAAATCCTATTTGCGCAAACGCATTATTCCGGAACAACCACTGCATTATCGGGATAATCCGGTGTGTTTTCTTCTTCACCGCTGTCATCACCGTAATCGTCAGTATAGTCATCTTTAACAAACAAATCCTTGGTGTCGCTCTTAATTTTTCCGTGGTCAAGAACAACAACTCGTCTGTCAAACTCACGAACAAGGTCATGTTCATGCGTTACAACAATAACGGTTGTGCCTGTTGCGTTAATTTCATTGAGAAGCTCAATGATTTCGTGTGACATCTCGGGGTCAACATTACCTGTCGGCTCATCGGCAATAATAATTTCGGGGTTATTCACAAGGGCTCTTGCAAGGCTTACACGCTGTTGCTCACCGCCCGAGAGTTCACTCGGTCTGTTTTTCATCTTATCTTTAAGACCGACAAGCTCAAGCACATACGGAACACGCTTTTTGATTACTGCCGAAGGTTTTCCGACAGCACGCATCGCAAACGCAACATTGTCGAAAACATTCATTTTGTCAATAAGTCTGAAATCCTGAAAAACAATGCCCATATGACGGCGCATATAAGGAACCTTGCTCCTTCTCAGCTTTGTAACATCAGTGTCGTTGATAACGATTTTGCCCGATGTCGGAGTCTCCTCATGCATAATGAGTTTAAGAAATGTACTCTTGCCTGCGCCCGATGCACCGACAATAAATACAAACTCGCCCTTATCAATACTCAGCGTAATACCGTAGAGAGCATGAGTGCCATTAGGGTATGTTTTAGACACATTTATAAAATCAATCATAAAGTCACCTTTGTTTTGTAGTTATTGTACAAATACTCATAAAAAGTCAAAACGCCCAGAGCACAGCAAGACACTGTGCTCGGGCACACTTTAACCAAATCAGTATTTTGTAGGACTTGCGTTGAGGTATTTCTTAACCATAAGAGCTACCTTGAACACGATTGCATCCTCAAACTCACGAAGGTCAAGACCTGTGAGCTTTTTAATTTTTTCAAGTCTGTACACAAGAGTGTTTCTGTGTACAAAAAGCTTTCTTGATGTTTCGGAAACATTGAGGTTGTTTTCAAAGAAACGCTGGATTGTAAAGAGAGTTTCCTGATCAAGGCTCTCAATTGAACCACGCTTGAAAACTTCTTTGAGGAACATTTCACACAATGTTGTGGGAAGCTGATAGATAAGACGGGCAATGCCGAGGTTATCATAGCTTACGATTGTACGGTCTGTGTCAAATACCTTTGCAACCTCAAGAGCTGACTGAGCCTCCTTAAAGCTTCTTGCAAGATCCTTGATGCCTGTAACCGTTGTACCGATGCCGACAACACAGTGTGTGTAGAACTCGCTCGAAAGTGTGTCTGAAATCGAGCTTGCAAGCTTTTCAAGGTCACGGCTCTCTGTGTCGGGTTTAATTTCCTTAACAAGTGCAATTTCAACCTCGTTAATGTTTATAACAAAGTCCTTTGACTTGTCCGGGAAAAGATTCTGAATTATATCATAAGCGGAAACATCTGTTTTTGAAACAATTTTAATAAGCAGACACACACGGGAAACCTCGCTGTTAAAGTGAAGCTCTCTTGCTTTAAGGTAAATGTCACCCGGAAGAATATTGTCAAGAATAACATTCTTAATAAAGTTTGAACGATCGTACTTTTCGTCATAATACTGCTTGATGCTTGCAAAAGAAACCGACAAAAGCTGAGCATACTTCTGTGCATACTCATCGGTACCCTGAACAAATACTGCATAATCATACTTTGCATTGCTGCCGAAAGATCTGTATGTATAGCCGTTCACAACAAACGGTGCTGTCGAGCTGAGTGTTTCGGAATTAACGCTCTCGTTTACCTCGCCGATTTTTCCAAGCTCGGAGCAGGCAATAACAACCGAAGTCTCGTCAATTACGCCAATCGTTCTGTCGATTGCGTCTTTCATCTGGTGTACAATACCTTGAAATAATCTGTTTGACATAAATTTTTACCTCGTTTTCTCCGCAGTTATATATTGTGATTGTAAAAGAGTTCAATAAAATACAATCTGTCTCATATACATATTACACAAAAACGAGAAAAAAATCAACCTCTATTTACAATTTTTCTTGAATTTTTTTAGAGAATTTGCATAATCAGCAACAAGTTACAGTTTTGAAAGCAAAATTAAACAATTGTTACAAAATCTTATTTGTTTTTTAATATATCACAACATTGTGTTGGTTTTGTGACAAAATACGAAAAATATCTATTCATCACGGTTAATCAATTATAAAATTTAAATGCAAATGGTTTTTGAAAGTTATTGTGCTTACGGCAACAATCGTTTTCCTTCTGCAAACGCAAAGACGGCGGAGCGTTATGCTCCGCCGTAAAAACCAAATTAAATTATAATCAGTTTGTAATTGTTTTCTCAGTATCCTTATCAAAGATGTGAATCTTGCTGAGGTCGAAAGCAATCTCAATGTCGTCGCCCGGCTTAGCTGTTGAAGTAGGTTCAACACGAGCTGTGATAGGTGTACCGTTGATATTTACATAGAGATAAATTTCAGCACCCATAAGCTCGGTAACATCAACATTGGCTTTGAGAAGACACTCAGCCTTAGCAATTTCTTCAGGCTCATCGTGAACATGCTCAGGACGGATACCCAAAACAACTTCCTTGCCAACATAGTTGTCGAGGTCAGCATTGACCTTTGACTCCGGAACAGGAACATGATACTTGTCAAAATCAAGAGTATACTTGCCGCCGTTCTTAGAGAGAACAGCATTGATGAAGTTCATCTGAGGTGAACCGATAAATCCTGCAACGAACATATTGCAAGGCATATCATAAAGATGCTGAGGAGTATCAACCTGCTGAATGAAACCGTCTTTCATAACAACAATTCTTGTACCCATTGTCATAGCCTCTGTCTGGTCATGGGTTACATAGATAAATGTTGTGCCGAGACGCTGATAAATTTTTGAAATCTCTGTTCTCATCTGAGCACGGAGCTTAGCATCAAGGTTTGAAAGCGGTTCGTCAAGAAGGAATACCTTCGGGTTACGAACGATAGCACGACCGAGAGCAACACGCTGTCTCTGACCACCTGAAAGAGCCTTTGGCTTACGATCAAGTAAATGTTCAATATCAAGAATCTTAGCAGCTTCATGAACAGCCTTATCGATATCAGCCTTTGGTACTTTTCTTAACTTCAGACCGAATGCCATGTTATCATATACTGTCATATGTGGATAAAGAGCATAGTTCTGGAATACCATCGCGATATCTCTGTCTTTTGGTTCTACATCATTTACCACTTTGTCACCGATCTTGAGTTCACCGCTTGTGATCTCTTCCAGACCTGCGACCATACGAAGTGTGGTAGATTTACCACATCCAGATGGGCCTACAAAAATGATAAATTCTTTATCTTCAATTTCAAGGTTGAAATCTTTAACTGCTTCAAATCCGTTCGGATATGTTTTGTTAATATGCTTTAATGATAAGCTTGCCATTTATTTTTCCTCCTAAATCTTTGTGCGATTCTTACACACTGTCGCTGTTCTTGTTTCTGAAATAAAGTATATCTGTTTTTACATCGTCGGTCTATGACCGGGTTGAACAAAGATTTTTTAAGAAGGTGTACAAATTGACGAAAGCCTTACAGCAGTTCTTTATAAATGTCCCTCTTTCCGACTCCTCTGTCTTTTGCCACCTTTTTCATAGCTTCTTTCTTATCGATTCCCTGGTTCATATAGTAATCCCTATGCTCCTGAACCGTCATTTCTTCCCATTTTGCGCGCTCCTCCTGTAAAATGCTCTCCCGGCTCTTCCCCTCGATCACAAGCACACACTCCCCCTTCGGATCGTTGCTCTCGTAATAGGAAACCGCTTCCGCAAATGTGGTGCGAAATGCAGTCTCATGCTTTTTTGTAAGTTCCCGGCACACAGTCAGATGTCTGTCCCCACCAAGAACTTCTCCAAGCTCTCTCAAGGTTCTCACCAGACGGTGCGGTGCTTCGTAAACGATCATCGTTCTTGTCTCATCTACAAGCTCACCTAGGACTGCCTGTCTTTCCTTTTTCTCCGTTG
>ERZ860445.138-NODE-138-length-63074-cov-4.036053_pt1 | contig 63074 bp, 70 predicted proteins | sample MGYA00509977_ERZ860445 | MGnify/ENA primary metagenome ERZ860445 (study PRJEB30046, sample SAMN00715233) | human gut metagenome | study: EMG produced TPA metagenomics assembly of the A metagenome-wide association study of gut microbiota in type 2... | reverse complement strand
CCACGCCGATGATAGTGAGTTGTATTTCTTGCGAAAGTAGGTAGTCTCCGGGCTCTCCATAAAAAACAAACCTCTTGGACTTAGCCGTTCAAGAGGTTTTGTTTTATCTGCTATTCAAAAAACTGAATTTGTTTTGCCCCCCCCCCTACCTGCCTTCATGTTGGAAACCGACGAGATTTAAGAATCTTCGCTTAATGCGCTAAAGCCCAAAGGTAGATTGGATAGAGGTTCGACGTCTCTGCTAACAACACCTCACCTTACTTAAACTGCCATTTGTTTCTACCACTTAACAAAAATCTTGTCTATGGCGAAACATAACTTTGCTCATACTACCGAGGTCAGTTACGGCAAAGTTGCGTACAACACACGGAGAGAGGGTTTTGGCTTGCGTCACTTCATCTAAAAAAGCGTCTTGTGATAAGTAATTTATCATTCTTCTTGGTTATAAACTTTGCACTTATGCATAACAGTGGCGGAACTAAAGTGAACTTTAACTGATTCCGCCTTTCTTCGTTTCTATATGAGGAGCAGCAATTCGTTTTATCTTTGAGACAGGTTCGGGATCCTCAATTTTTTGTGCTATACAAGCTCATTATCAAGAGGAACTCCCAATGGAAAATCCGAAACTACCTCCGATTCTGGTTAATAAAGCCGGTTCTGTTTATTACGTGTATACCTACAAAAATGTTTGGGATAGGGAGCTTAAGCGGAGTAAAAGGGGAGAGTCAAAAAAGATAGGCAAAATTCTTGGCGGACAAAAGGACGGCGTAATTTGTTTTGACGAGAGTTTTCTTCAGGAGCGTCCTGAATTTAGAAGCTTTCAGGTTGAGAGAAAAGGAAAAGAGTACGTATTTACTCCTTTGAACGAGAGCGGCACTACGCTAACTCAGTTGCAAGAGGTCAAACAGCTCCATGCCGGCGCCACTTGGGCTCTGGATCAGCTCGTAGCGCAATCGCCTGTCGGAGAGGCTCTAAAGTGGGCTTTTCCACAACGGAGGGACTACCTCAAGATTTTATCTATTTGCTATTTCATAATTCTCAACCAAGACAACAACATTTCTAAGTATGAGACGTTTGCCGAGGTCACGCGCCTGCCCTGGGGGGCTCCTCTGGCGCCTTCCTCAATCAGCCGGGTCTTTAGAAAGATCAGAAATCAGCAGATAGAAACTTACTTCTCGGTTTTTAGGGATGAATTATTGGAACAACAGGAGAAGTACGGCGACAAGAATGAAATAACGCTGGCCCTGGACTCTACTTCCGGTTCTAACTATGTTATTAACAATCTACTTAATCTTGAAAGACATAGGTATGAAGACGAGGATAATCTTCCGCTGATTAATCTGCTGGCACTAACGGACTACGAAAGCGGCATTGCTTTCTTCTACCGTGCCTACGACGGAAAAGTTCCTGCTGCGAAAACTGTCAGTCAAGTTATTTCCGAGAATGCCGGACTGAGTCTAAAAAACGTTGTTTTTGTGTCAGATAAAGGTTACAGTGACGCTAAAAACATCAATGATTGCCTGAGAAATAAACTCGGATTCCTATTCAATGTGCAATGCGCGATGCCAGACAGTTTTGCTCAAGAACTCATTGATGGGGAAAAAGAAAACCTCAGGGACTTAAACCGAATGGATTGGTTGACAAAGGTCTTCCAAATAACGAAGGAGATCAACTGGACTTTCGAATCTGATCTTGTAGAAGGACAGGTGACCTCAAAAAAGACAAAGGAATCCACGATACTTTACTGGCACATCTATTTCAATCGACAATTTGCTGAGAATGCTAGGCAAGGGTTGATCGAGAGAATCGATCGGGTACGAGAAAAGATCTACAACGGTGAGGAGCTCGATGAAAACGAACTAACGCTATTAGAAGATGTGTTTGAAAAACATGAGGAAGGCGACATGATCAGCTATACCATTAGCAATGAGAAAGTGGATCAGAAGCTTCGCTACAAAGGGTATCAAATGCTAGTAAGCGACAAGATATCCGACGCTAGAAAAGCATGGTGCGTCTATCAGGAAAGACGGATCCTAGAAGACACGTTCAAAACGCTCAAAACCCGCCTGAGCTGCGTCCGAAACCGTGTTTCGGATAACGAATCTCTCATTGGTAAAACGTTTGTGCAGTTTTTGGCGACCTCAATTGAAATGATCGTCAGAGCGAGGCTGAGAAAATACTTAGAAGAAGGTAAAGCGAGTGATAGTCTGTCGACGGATTACGACCCTGCCCGCGGGATTCTTGACTCTTTGAACAACGTGATGCAGACCAAATTCTGCGAGGGCTATTACTTCGGAGAAAGTGCAGAGCAAAAACGCGGACTTTTTGAAGCTCTTGGCGTCTCGGTTCCCGGTCCTGAAACAGAAAAGGAACAGGATTACGAAGACGAAGAAGAAACAGAATTCTAGGAAAAGCGCTGTTTATTCAGAGGCCGGCCTTCGCCGGATTCACTAAATCCTGCAATAAGAAAGCTAGAAAAAGGAAGGTCCGAAATTCTTTCGAATCTCGGACCATCAATGGCGCGCCAGGCAGGAATCGAACCCACGACCCCCTGGTTCGTAGCCAGGTACTCTATCCAGCTGAGCTACTGGCGCACTGCTGTTTAACAGCGAGAACGAACTATAGCACAAAAAAATATTTTGTGTTTGACTCAACTTTCGCAGAATGAGCAAATTTGAAAGAATTTGTCTTGATCTTGATTTGGATCCTTGATTTTCCGTTTTATTGCAAGCTTGACTAAACTTACGAAAACTAACCAAACGGAGAAAGTTAATGGACAACCAAATCATTTTCGGTGTGACAGACGAACAGAGCGGGTATAAGGACGAAATCCTTTTGACCAACATGTCCAACCGCCACGGATGTATCACAGGTGCAACCGGAACAGGGAAAACCGTTTCTTTACAAAAATTAGCCGAATCTTTCTCCAAGAAAGGCGTTCCGGTATTCCTTGCAGATATCAAAGGTGACTTGTCGGGCATTGCAAAAACTGCGGTGCCGACAGATAAGCTGAAAGCTCGTTTGGAAAAACATCACTTGCCGACTCCGGATTGGTCAGCCTGCCCGGTCGTCTTCTGGGATGTGTTCGGTCAGGAAGGGTTTCCCGTTCGTGCAACGGTCAGTGATATGGGACCGCTGCTTCTGTCCCGTCTCCTTCAATTAAACGATACGCAGGAAGGCGTCTTAAACGCCGTATTTTCGATTGCTGACGATAACGGGCTGTTGCTGTTGGATCTGAAAGATCTGCGCTCAATGCTTCAATTTGTGGGCGATAACGCCGCACAGTTCAGAACGAAGTACGGCAACATCTCAATGGCATCTATCGGAGCCATTCAAAGAGGTCTGCTGATATTGGAAAATCAGGGCGGAGATAAGTTCTTCGGTGAACCGATGCTCAATATTCACGATTTGATGCAGACATCGGACGGAAAGGGCGTTGTAAACATCCTTGCTGCAGATAAGCTTATGCAGTCTCCAATGCTTTATGCAACTTTCCTTTTGTGGATTCTGAGCGAACTTTATGAAAATCTGCCGGAAGCCGGAGACCTTGAAAAACCGAAGCTTGTTTTCTTCTTTGACGAAGCGCATATGCTCTTTAACGGGGCTCCGCAGGTTTTGGTCGATAAGGTTGAACAGGTTGTCCGGTTGATTCGATCTAAGGGTGTCGGTGTCTTCTTTGTAACTCAAAGTCCTGCTGACATCCCGGAAAAAGTGTTGAGTCAATTAGGCAACCGCGTTCAGCACGCACTAAGAGCCTTTACGCCTCGTGATCAAAAAGCCGTCCGCACGGTTGCAGAAACCATGAGACCAAACCCTAAAATCGATATGGTGCAGGCCATTCAGGAACTCGGTGTCGGTGAGGCATTAGTGAGCTTCTTGGATGAGAACGGTACGCCCGGTATTACGCAAAGAGTTTGGGTTTGCGCCCCTGGCAGCCAGATCGGACCGATCACGCCGGCTGAAAGACAAGCGATCCAAAATGCATCCGTGCTGAAAGGTGTGTATGACCAGGCTATTGACCGCGTTAGCGCCTACGAAGTTCTTCAGCAGAGAGGCTCTGCGGCGATTGCTGCAGACAACGGAGCTCCTCAGTCGGGTAAACCTGCGGCACAGGGAGCAGCTGAGCAGGAAGGACCGGACTTCACAGATATTTTGATGAGCAAAGCCAAAGACATCCTTTTAGGCTCTACAGGACCCAGAGGCGGTCATCGTGAAGGAATTGTCGAAAAGGTTGTTCGCCAGAGCGGAGAAAAAATCCTGAGAGGCATTCTCGGGTCTCTGTTAGGAGGCAAGAAATAATTTCCTGAAGGACTGAAAAATTGCAAAACTAGAGTACCAAAAGTTTAAAAATCATACTAAATCCTTTTATTTCAGTGGAATAGAAGGATTTTTTTGTGCTATACTAGATTACCTATTGGATAATCTATTTCAATCATGAAAACGCCTAAGCTTCCACCGCTCATCATTAAAAAGAGCCCTTCGGCTTTCTACGTTTACACCTACAAGAACAAGTGGGACTCTGAGAAAAAGAGAAGTTATCGAGCCAGCTTCAAGAAGGTCGGCACCGTTACTTCAGGCGAGAAGGAAGGCAGGATCCGCTGGGATGACCATTTTTTAGCTGAGCGCCCGGAATTAAGGGACTTTATCTGTGAACGCAAAGGTAAGGACTATGTCTTTACTCCCATGAACGAAGGCGGTTTTACACTCTCTCAGGCAATGGAAGTCAAACAGCTGCACGCGGGAGCAACGTGGGCGCTGGATCAGCTCGTTGCGCAATCTCCTATTGGAGGAGCTCTTAAAAGAGCCTTTCCTCAGCGACGGAACTATCTAAAAGTTTTATCGGTTGCGTACTTCATAATCCTGAATCAAGACAACAATATTTCTAAGTATCCGACCTTTGCCGAAGCAACCCGTCTGCCGTGGGGAGCGCCTTTGCATCCCTCCTCAATAGGCAGGATTTTTAGAAAAATCAAAAAACAACAGATAGAAAATTACTTCTCTGCTGTCCAGGAAGGCTTAATAGAACAGAAGAAAAAAGCTGGGGACGATGACAAGCTGACATTGGCTTTAGACTCGACTTCTATTTCCAGCTACGCTAATAAACTGCCGAACGTAGAAAGAGGCAGAAATAAGGACGAGGATAACCTTCCTCAAATTAATCTGCTGATGTTGGTTGAGTCCCAAAGCGGTCTGCCCATCTTCTATCGAACCTACGACGGAAACGTCCCGGATGTACAAACCGTCAGACGAGTTATCGCCGATAACTCCAGACTAGGCATCCAAAATGTTGTCCTTGTGTCTGACCTCGGCTACAGCGGCACAAAAAACATCAATGACTGTTTGAGAAATAAAATCGGATTTCTGTTCAACATGAAATGCGGGGTGTCAGGCAGTCTTACCCAGGAACTCATTGATGAAGAAAGACTCAATCTCCAGGACTTAAACCGAAGGGACTGGTATACACAGGTCTTTCAGGTGACAAAGAAAATCAGCTGGATTTACGAGCCTAGTCCTGTAAAAAACCAGAGATCCACAAAAAAGACACTGGAAACCGCGGAGCTTTACTGGCACATCTACTTCGATCGACAAATTGCTGAGAACGCCAGACAAGGACTGTTCGAGAGAATCGATCGCGTACAGGAAAAGATAGCCAACGGTAAGGCGCTTGATGAAAACGAACAAACCCTATTAGAAGAAGTCTTTGAAAAACATGAGAAGGACGACGTCGTCAACTACACCGTCGACAATAAAAAGGTGGACCAAAAGCTCCGCTACAAAGGCTATCGGGTGCTTGTAAGCGACGAAATATCCGATGCCAGAAAAGCTTGGTGCGCTTACCAGGAACGATGGATCGTTGAAGATACGTTTAAAACGCTCAAATCTCGCTTGGGCTGCTCTCGAAATCGAGTCTCTGATAACGAGTCATTAACCGGCAAAACATTTGTGCAGTTCTTGGCGACCTCTATTGCAATGATCGTCAGAACGAGATTGAGAAAATACAGTGAAGAGTGCAAAAAGAACAGCGCACTGCCGATGGTTTACGACGGAGACTGCAGAGTTCTGGACTCTTTGAACAATGTGATGCAGACAAGATTCTGCGGAGGTTATTACTTCGGAGAGATTGCCGGAAAAAGAAGGAAGTTATTTGAAGCCCTCGGGGTTCCTGTCCCTGACGCTGAGCCCGAAAAGGAACAGGATTACGAAGATGAAGAAGAAACAGAATTCTAGAGAGGTCGCCCTTAGTTCAGAGGTCGGCCTCTGCTAGATGCTCTAAACCCTGCAATATTTCAGAATATTTCAGGAAGGAATAGGGACGGCGGCGAGAAATCGAAAGGTTTTTCGCCGTATCTTTTCTCGGAGCAGAAATGAAAAAATCCGCAAACGCGGATCATCGATGAAGAGAATTTGGAGCGGGAGACGAGTCTCGAACTCGCGACCTCAACCTTGGCAAGGTTGCGCTCTACCAACTGAGCTACTCCCGCGACAGAAGTTGCACTATACAGAGGCTTTTTTGACTTGTCAAACGAGTTGAGGAAATTACTTTGAAAGGGAAATGTTTATATTTGTGAACACGCTTTTAGAGTCGCAGATTTCTCCCCGTATTTGTCTTTTAACTTCAAATAGTTCGGTGAAAAACCCAATGTTTTTCGGTGGAAAATCGGCGCCTTTTCTTTTATCCTATAAGCGAGGACTATTCACTTTTCCAAATAAAGATGGGATTAAAAGTTTTTAATTTTATTTGCGAAAACGGACATACGTTCGAGGCGATGGTGCCCAGCATCGAAGCTTTTGAGGAACAAAAAAAGAACGGTTTTTTCACATGTCCTGTGTGTAATTCGAATGTCATTTCGAGAGCCCTTTCTGCGCCCCACATCCAGGCCTCTTCTACACAAAAGGACGTCCCGCAAAATACCGTGGAGGCAATGCATACCGTCTATAAAACGGTTAAAAAGATACTGGATGAGAGCGAATTTGTCGGGGATCGATTTGCCGATGAGGCTCGCTCCATTCACAGAGGAGACGCCCCGGACCGCCTCATCACCGGAACTCCGACCTCGGAAGAGGTTTCAGAACTCCGGGATGAAGGAATTGAAGTTTTAGAGATTGGGCTTAAGAAAGATCGCTCGATGAACTGATGTTCTGAAGCTCTTCGGAAATTTCGAGCCAGCGGCCTTCGAGTTCGTCAATCTTGGAAGAGAGTTCGCCGTGACGTTTTAAGGCTTCTGCAACCTCTTCCTGATTTCCTTGATAAAAATCAGTGTCAGCAAGTTTGAGATCCAAAGTACTCTTCTCTTTGTTGGCTAAATCGAGTTCTTTCTCGATCTTGCTGAGCTCTTTTTTGAGCGGTTTAGACAGGGCACTGATGCGGGCACGTTCCTGAGCCTCGTTTCGGCGCTGCTCCTTACGATTCACAGGAGCAGGTGCCCCGGAATCTTCAGGTGCCGCATTCCTCGCTTTCTTGTCCTTTAAGACAATTTCGGCATATTCATCCAAATCTCCGTCAAATTCAGTGAGCTTGCCGTCGCGAACTAACCAAAGTTCGTCGCAGCTGGCTCTGAGCAAATGACGATCGTGAGAGACGAGGAGGACGGCGCCTTCATAAGAGGAGAGGGCGACGGTTAGAGCCTCGCGAGTTTCCATATCTAGGTGATTGGTCGGTTCGTCCAGCACGAGAAGATTTGGTTTGTTCCAAGCGATAAGCGCCAGGGAGAGGCGGGCTTTTTCTCCGCCGGACATGGGACCGACCGGTGAAAGAGCCTGGTCTCCGGAAAAGCGGAATTTGCCTAAGAAGTTCCTCAAGTCCAGTTCGCGCATATTCGGAGGAGCAATGCGCGTTAAATGCTGCAGAGGAGACTCGTCGTCTCTTAAGTCATTGAGCTGATGCTGAGCGAAATAGCCGATCTCCAGACCTTGTCCGTAGCGGATTTCTCCGGCTAGAGGTTTAAGCTCGCCGATGAGGGTCTTCACAAGCGTCGACTTCCCGGCGCCGTTTACGCCTAGGATACCGATTCGAGCGCCTGCCGAAATATTGCATTTAACTTGAGTCAGGATGGGATGGTCGGGTTCGTATCCGCAGGCAACCCCTTCAGCGGTGATTAAATGCTGAGGCACTTTTGCCGGCTGCAGGAAAGAAAACCTCCATTCGTTCTTAGCCAAGACAGGCTCGACGGATTGAAGTTTTTCCAGCATTTTGATTCGCGACTGGGCCTGACGAGCTTTCGTGGCCTTGTAGCGGAACCGATCAATGTAGGCCTGGAGATGCGACGCGGTGCGTTCGTAAGCTTTAGCGGCGGCTTGCTGAAGCGCAAGTTTTTGAGCTCTGGTTACCTCAAACTGAGAGTAGTTGCCGCCGTACCGATTGATCGTGTTGTCTTCAACCGACCAAATGGATTTTGCAATTCGATCCAGGAATTCTCTGTCGTGAGAAATGACAATGACGGTGGCTTCCTGCTGCTTCAGGAAACTTTCAAGCCAGATGACCGAGTCAATGTCCAAATGGTTGGTCGGCTCGTCCAGCAGAAGCAAATCGGCCGGACGCATGAGCGCACGGGCCAGCGCGATTCGGTTTCTCCAGCCGCCGGAAAACTCGGAGACCTTGCGGGATGAGTCATTGGGCTTGAAACCCAGGCCGTAGAGAATTTCTTCGGCCTTGGCGACGACAGCGCCTTCATTGATTTCGGCCAAATGGGCGACGGCTTGCGCATAAGCCATATCGTCGCCGGCTTTTTCTGCGCGTTTGAGCTCTGCCCTAGCTTCCATCAAAGGTGCATGTCCTTCCAGAATGTACTCCAAAGCCGGAAGATCTGTCTCGACGACACGCTGAGCGACGTGCGAGATGCGGTTCAAAGGAGGCGCAAGGATGTCGCCGTCCTCGGTGGAAAGCTCGCCCAGAATGGCTGCGAAAAGGGTGGACTTGCCGGAACCGTTAGGCCCGACCAATCCGATAATTTCTCCGTCCGAAGTCGTGAGATTGACGTTTTTATATAAAACTCTAACGCCTCGAACCAGGCTCACATTCTGAAGTCTAAGCATTGGGAAGCTGTTCTTTCTTAATCATGAAGACTTGATCTTTGCCGCCGGAAGTCGGCAGCCAGGTGACCTCAATATTCGGGAAACGTTCCTTGAAGTTTTCGGCTCCGTCTCCGAGTTCAACGATTAAAACACCGTTGTCATTTAAGTGCGCTTTAACTTCTTTAAGCAGCCGGTCGATGATATCCATGCCGTCGGCTCCTGCGACCAAGGCTAAAGAAGGTTCGTAACGATACTCCTGAGGCAGTCCTTCCATCGAGGATTCGGTGACATAGGGAGGATTAGAAATAATGAGATCGTATTTCGTGTTCTGCAGATTCTCGAAAAGATCGCTCTGAATCGGATAGACACGATTATCGAGTTCGTAGTCGGCGATATTGATTTCTGCCACTTCTAGTGCTTCGCTGCTGATATCGACGGCATCGACTTCAGCCTGAGGAAACTTTTCTGCCAGCAGAATGGCCAAGCAGCCGGAACCGGTGCACATATCCAAAATGGAGCGGATGTGAGCAGGGTCAGGAAGAAGACCGTCAAAATTTTTCTCGATCAGTTCCGCGATGTAGCTGCGGGGAATCAAGACTCTCTCATCTACGTAGAAGGGGAAACCTGTGAGCCACCACTCTTTCGTAATGTAGGCTGTCGGTTCGAGATCGTCGCAGCGGCGGGAAATGTTATTTGATACCGTTTCCCGTTCATTGTTGGTTAGTGCGGCGTCTAAGAATTTATCTTCGTACTCCAGCGGAATACGGAGCGTGCGGAGGACCAAAAACGCGGCTTCTTCTTCCGGATTTTGGTAGCCGTGATTGAATGTGGCTTCAGAAGAATAAAGCCTCGTCGTGCAGTACCGAATGAAATCCCGGATGGTTTTAAGCGGTTCAGTATTAGTTTCCATCATGTTCACTTAAAAAAATGCGTTCCAGTATTCTGAAATAAATTTTAGATAAGCAGGCGATATCCTTTGTCGGAATGCGCTCATTGACCTTATGTATGCGATCGTTCACCGGTCCGAACTCTACAACTTGGGGGCACCACTGTCGAATAAATCTGCCGTCGCTGGTGCCCCCGGAAGTTGAGAATTCAGGTTTGATGCCGGTCACATCCTGAACAGCCCGGGCGAGCTCGTTTCTGAAGTAAGGCTTTTCTGAGAAAAACGGCGAGGCGCTTTCCTGCCATTCAATCTTGAAATCCAAATCATGTTTTCGGCACATGTCTTCGATCTGTTTCTCCAGTGACGCCGCGGTGTGTTTGGGGTTGTACCGAATGTTGAAGGTAATGATGCATTCCCCCGGAACCACATTGACCGCTCCTGTGCCTGCATGGATGTTGCTGATTTGGAATGAAGTAGCTGGGAAAGGAGGAAGACCTTCATCCCAGACGGTTTGAGAGAGTTCGGCAAGCAGAGGTGCGGCGCTGTGAATAGGATTCTTAACCTTCTCTGGATAAGCAACGTGTCCCTGAATGCCTCGAACGGTGAGTTTGCCGTTCAAAGAGCCGCGGCGCCCGTTTTTAATAGTGTCGCCCAGCTGCTTGAAGCAGCTGGGTTCTCCGACGATGCAAAAATCAGGTGCGGCTTCGCGTTCGGCTAAAACCTCAAGTGCATACTTGGTGCCGTCTTTGCCGTCGCCTTCTTCATCGCTTGTGAACAGCAGTGCAATGGTTCCTTTGAACTGCGGATGCTTGGATACGAACTCACAAGCGGCCGCAGCAAAACAAGCGTCGGAGGTTTTCATGTCCTGAGTGCCGCGTCCGTACAAAAAGCCCTCGTCTTCAGTGGGTTCAAACGGCGGGAACTTCCATCCGTCCGCCCCCGGCGGCACAACGTCCACATGTCCGGCAAAGAGAAATACGGGAGATCCTGAACCGTACTTTGCCCACAGGTTTTTTGTGTTTCCTCGATTAATCTCTTCGCAAATAAAGCCGTAACGCGTGAGGAGATCGGCAAAGATCTTTAAAGAACCTGCATCCGAAGGCGTCACGGATTCACAAGCGATGAGTTTTTTAGTGAGTTCAAGAGGGTCTTGCTGCATGCTGAACATTCTCAAATTCAGAAGTAGAGAAAAAATGCGAAGACCTCTGCCGGGAAAGACAGAGGCTCTAAAGAAAGGGCCTTGAAATTTCAAGGCCCGTAAAATTAGTCGCGAAGAAGTTCGTTAATGCTTGTCTTCGAACGCGTCTTGGCGTCTACGCGCTTAACGATAACCGCGCAGTTAAGATTGTACTTGCCGTCAGCAGAAGGCAGGCTTCCAGGGACAACAACGGAACCGGCAGGCACTCTGCCGCGATGGATTTCGCCGGTCGTACGGTCATAAATCTTCGTGCTTTGTCCGATGAAGACACCCATGGAGATTACGCTGTTTTCTTCCACAACGACACCTTCGACGATCTCGCTGCGGGCGCCGATGAAGCAGTTGTCTTCGATGATTGTCGGGGAGGCCTGCAAAGGTTCCAACACGCCGCCGATACCGACACCGCCGGAAAGGTGGCAGTTCTTACCGACCTGTGCGCAGGAGCCCACTGTGGACCAAGTGTCGACCATGGTGTTCTCGCCGATGTAGGCACCGATGTTGACAAAAGAGGGCATCAACACGACACTCGGAGCGATGTAGCTGCCGTGGCGGGCGACTGCGGTCGGAACACAGCGGATGCCGGATTCTTTCCAATCGGACTCGGAAAAATGATCGAAGCGGGAGGGCACCTTGTCAAAGAAGGACAGGTCGCCGGCGCGGACCATTTTGTTCGGATAAAGCTGGAAGCTCAAAAGAACGGCTTTTTTGATCCATTCGTGCGTGACCCAATTGCCGTCAATTTTTTCCGCGACGCGAAGTTTTCCCTGCTGAAGCAGTTTGATGACTTCATCGACGGAGTTTTGAACTTCAGGTGGAAAGTGTTCGGGACGATGGCCGAAAGATTCTTCAATAATTTGCTTCAATGCTTCCATAGTTATTCCTCAAAGGGGTCAAATTCTGCAATTCTTTTAGCGGCCTCTGTGACTTCGGGCACGGTGGCAACCAAAGCGATACGGATGTAGCCGGACCCGGGGTTGACACCGTTGACCTCTCGGCCAAGAAAACTGCCCGGGAGAACGGTGATGCCCTTTTTCTCATAAAGCCGTCTTGCATAAAGTTTATCGTCTATAGGCGTTTTCGCCCACAAGTAAAAACTTGCATCGGGCATTTCTACTTCTAGTGCTTGTTTCAGAAGCGGAACAGCCGCCTTGAATTTTTCGACATAAAGGCGTCTGTTTTCCCGCACATGTTCTTCATCATTCCAAGCCGCAATACTTGCGTGCTGTACGGCGCCCCCCATTGCGCTGCCGTGGTAGGTTCGGTAGAGCAGGAACGGTTTAATCAGTTTTTCGTCACCTGCAACAAAACCGGTACGCATGCCCGGGATGTTGGAGCGCTTCGACAAGCTCGAGAAGACAATCAGGCGGTCGAAGTTAGTTCTGCCCAAAAGTTTGGCAGCGGTCAAAGAGCCGAGAGGCGGATTGTCTTCGTCAAAATAAATTTCCGAGTAACACTCGTCGCTGCCGATCACAAAGCCGTATTTGTCGGAAAGGTCAAAAAGCCTCTTCCAATCTTCCAGTGAAAGTACCGTTCCGGTCGGGTTATTGGGAGAGCAGACAAACAGCAGCTGAGTGCGTTTTAGAACTTCTTCCGGTACGGTGGAATAGTCAGGCTTGAAGCCTGTCTTAGCTGTCATCGGGCAAAAATACGGCTCGGCACCGGCTAATTTTGCTGCGCCTTCATAAATTTGATAGAAAGGATTCGGTGTGACGACGACCGGGTCTTTAGTCGGATCGATGACAACTTGGGTCAGTGCAAACAAAGCTTCACGCGATCCGTTGGTCGGCAGGATTTGGGAAGCCGGATCGAGTTTTACGCCGTAGCGCTTTTCAATCCAGTTCCCAATCGCTTCTTTCAGCTCAGGGTAACCGCCTATCGGAGGATACTTTTCAAACAAGGCCTGATGATCGAAGAGAGATTGTTTGACGGTTTCAGGCGCCGGATGTTTCGGTTCACCGATGGAAAGGGAAATCGGTTTGAGTCCTTCCGGCAGTTTTGCGCCCTCCAAAAGTTTGCGCAGCTTCGCAAAGGGATAAGGCTGAAGTGTATTAAGCAGCGGATTCATGTTTGCTGATCTTTCTCGTTGGAATATCCACAAAATTTTAGCGAAGGAAGAAGCACTTGCCGCGCTTGAAAACTACGAAATGAAGCGGTCAAAAAAGAACGGCCCGTCGATGACGGGCCGCTGAGGAAAAATCGAATTAACCGCGAGTCGGATCGTTTGATTCGAATTCTGGCAGTTCAACCGGCTTGACCGGTGTCCAGCCTTCCTTACGGTATTCGGCAACAACTGTCGTGTAGATGCCGCCGCGGACCCACCATTTAGCCTTAAGTCTCATGAAACGCGGGGAGGTGGCTGCAACGAGATCGTCCAGGATCTTGTTGGTGATGGCCTCATGGAAAGCACCTTCCTGACGATAGCTCCACATATAGAGTTTCAGAGCCTTGAGTTCGACATTCTTCTGGTCCGGAATGTAATCGAGCAGAAGTGTGGCGAAGTCGGGCTGCCCGGTTAACGGGCAAAGCGACGTGAACTCTGGGATTTCAATGTGAATTAAATAATCCCGATTTGGCTGAGGATTCGGGAAAGTCTCAAGATTCTTGCTAGGTGCAGTAGACATGAAAATTATTTTTCCGCTATGTGTTTAATTAGAGGACACAAATTATAAGGTCGCGAAAAGAAAGACAAAACGATTTGAACCGCTGTGGGTAACCCGGAGAAAAACAAAATTGCATCAGTTCGTAATACAGTGGTTTTCTTCATAAGCCTGTAGAATATTGAGTCTTAAGTAGTAGCCTGCGGCGAGCGTGGCCGCAGGTCCAGGATTTAGCTAAAGAAAGATGAATATGGTTGGAATGGGGGTAACGATAGTCCTGATCCTTGCGGTCGGGGGCGTCGGCGTTTGGTATTGGCTTCGCATCAAAGAGACGGCAAGTCATGAAAAAGTCGAAGATAAGACACCTCCGAGGATTCCTCAGGAGCCGATTTTCGGCGAAGATTTGATCAATTCCGGCGACATCAAAGTCGACGAGATTAAGACCTCACCTCCTGTTGAAGAGCCGCAGCCTGAATCGCAGTCTCCGTTACAGGCAGAAGAGACGGTCGAAGAAGTCCGGGAAATTCTCCCAGAAGAACCCGAAGAGGAAGAGGAGCCTGTTGAAACTTCCCCGATGTTGGAAGAGATTGATGACAGCGGTCTGCCGAAATATGATCCCTTTGTCACTGAACTCGTCCGTATTACCTTCAAAAAACCGGTAACGGGCAGCCAGCTTGCACCGTTCGTCAAAACGGCGATGGAAAATGCTCCGAGGGGGCTGCTGCGCATTCTGGCTCTCGAAGCAAACAGCAACCGCTGGTTTGTGCCGGATGCCATCGGTATGTTCTCGGCAATTGCCTTCTATATTCAGCTGGCTTCGGGAAAAGCTTCTTTCGACCAGGTTTCTTTGTCGAATCTGTACCAGTTGGTTTTCCTGCGTATGGAAATGAACCTGGACGGCACTTCCGAAATGAAGGAAATGCAGCTGCTGAACAACCATACGGATCAGCTTAACGCACTCATCAAGGATTTCGGCGTGCAGATTACGCTTCTGCTGCGTCCCTTGGAGCCGGTTTCCATCGATGATTTCGAGAAAGAGACGATGCTCTTGGGCTTAAAGCGCCGAAGCATGACGCATTATGAAAAACTTGGTGAACTGGTATTGGATAAGAACGGCAAGCGTCAGGGCAACAGAAAAGGAACCATTGAGCTTCGTTGGTTAGACGACAGAAATATTGCGATTTCTTTGAATGTTCCGCTGATTGCTCCGGAAAGCGATCCTCTTCGTCTCCTGATGACGGCTGCCAACGCTTTCGCGGCGGGTTTTGATGCCAAGATCGTGGATCCCAAGGGATGTGAGATCTCGGGTGCAACGGTCTCTCTGCTGAAGCAGGAACTTGATCGCTTCTATAAACAGATGCGTGAGAACAATATTGAACCGGGCAGTGTCAGAGCACATCAGCTTTTAGACTGATAACTTCCCAAAATTATCATTCTGATTAAGAACATCGGATTCCGTACGAGTACAGTAAGGAATCCGGTGTTTTTATTTGGTTCAGGTACGAAATGGAAGAGCAAGATAAGAAAAAATTAGAGGCAGTCAAACTCCGTATGGAGAAGCTGGCTGAGGAGCTTGAAAAGCATAACAAGGCTTATTACATCGATAATGCTCCGACGGTGTCTGACGAAGTCTACGACTCGTTGTTCCAAGAACTGGCACGACTGGAAAAAGAATATCCTCAGTTCAAAAGTGCGGTTTCTCCGACCGAGCGCGTCGGTGCGACGGTCCAGAGCGAACTCAAGAAAGTGATGCATGCTGTTCCGATGCTTTCCATTCATACTGAGACGGATTACACAGCGCAGGGCGCCTATGATTTTGATGCCCGCGTAAGAAGAGAACTGGAGCTGACATCCGATCAAACGGTCGACTACGACTGCGAATTGAAGTTCGACGGGCTCGCCATTAATTTGCGGTACGAAGACGGCGTTCTCGTTCAAGCAGCTACTCGCGGAGACGGCTACACGGGTGAAGACGTTACTGCAAATGTCAAGACGATTAAGACACTTCCTTTAAAAGTCGAGGGCTTCCCGAAGATTTTTGAAGTCCGCGGCGAAGTTATCATGCACAAAGAAGTGTTCCGCAAGCTCAATGAAGAGCAGGAAGCAGCCGGAGCGAAACTTTTTGCCAACCCTCGCAATGCTGCGGCAGGAAGTCTTCGTCAGCTGGACTCTTCTTTAACTGCCAAACGCAACTTGAACTTTTATGCATACGGCTACGGTGAAGTAAGTGAGATGCCGGCCGACACCCAGTCGGGCTTGCTTGATTATCTGAAATCCAAGGGCTTCCCGGTGATCAGTAATCGAACTGTCGTGCAGACGCCGGAAGAGCTGGAAGCGTTTCATCTGGAAGTCGCTCGTATTCGTCACGACTTACCTTTTGATATTGACGGCGTGGTCTACAAGGTCAACAGTTTTGCCCGCCAGAAACAGCTGGGTTTTGTCTCCAGAGAGCCGCGCTGGGCAGTAGCTCATAAGTATCCGCCGGAAGAAGTCCAGACCCAGGTTTTGGATATAACTGTTCAAGTGGGACGAACGGGCAAACTTACACCGGTCGCTCGTCTGAAACCGGTGTTTGTCGGAGGAACCACAATCAGCAACGTTTCTCTGCACAACGAAGAATTCTTGCAGAACATGGGCATCAAGATCGGAGACACTGTCGTCGTGCATCGTGCCGGCGACGTCATTCCGGAGATCGTCCGAGTGATTCCTGAACTCAGGCCGAAAGCCGCCAGAGATTTCGTGATGCCGGAATTCTGTCCGGTCTGCGGTTCTCACGCCTATAAAGAAGACGGAGAAAAGGATCGCCACTGCAGCGGCGGTCTGTTCTGCCGCGCACAGAGAGCCCAAGGCATTCTCCACTTTGTCAGCCGCAAAGCCATGGGCATTGACGGAATCGGAGAAAAGCTGGCCGAACAGCTGATTGAACATGATTTGGTAACGACGGTTGCGGACATTTACCGTTTGACCGTCGACAAGCTGGTCGGACTGGATCGCATGGGACAGAAATCGGCAGAAAAACTTGTCGCCTCAATTGAAGCCTCTAAAAAGACAACGCTCGAACGCTTTCTTTACGCCATCAGTATTCCGGAAGTCGGAGAAGCGACGGCAAGAAACCTGGCAGCTCACTTCGGCGCCTTAAAGCCGCTGGAAGATGCTTCTTTAGAGCAGCTGCTTGAAGTTGAAGATATCGGACCGTCGGGCGCGGAAAACATTCTGCACTTCTTTGCCGAACCGGCGAACATCGCGGTGATCAATGACCTGATGGATCGCGGCGTCGTGTGGGAAGAGGGTACGGGCACGAGTGACCAGGAACTGCCGTTGAACGGTTTGACATTCGTTCTGACCGGCACACTGCCGACGCTTTCCAGAGATGAGGCCAGCGATATTATTCGCAAAGCCGGCGGAAAGGTAAGCGGCTCAGTGTCGAAGAAGACGAGTTATGTGTTGGCAGGCGAATCTGCCGGCTCCAAACTCGCCAAAGCCGAGTCTTTAGGCGTTAATATCATAGACGAACCTGAGTTATTCAAAATGATCAATCAAGGAGTAAAGGCGGATGGCTAATTTTGCGTTGATCGGCGGCAGCGGTTTGGACCAGCTGTCTCTTTTAGAAGGCAAGGTCATTGAGAAAATTGACACTCCCTATGGTAAGGAGCCGGTCGAAATTTGCCGCGGAGTGATTGACGGTCTGAACATTGTATTTTTATCTCGGCACGGAACGACTGAGAAAAAGCCGCCTCATATGATTAACTATCGTGCCAACATATGGGCTCTTGCGCAGTTCGAGCCGAAGGCCGTCATTGCATTGGCTTCTGTCGGAGCGGTTTTACCTGAGGACGATATCGGTGCCATTGCCGTACCTGATCAGATCATTGATTACACCTGGGGTCGCGAAACCAGCTACAACACGGGCAAAGAGAAGTTTATTAATTTTATTGACTTCACTTATCCCTTCGACATGGATCTGAGAGAAGCGATTGTTGACGCTTCCGAAGAACTGGATCTTCCGATTATCGACGGAGGTACTTATGCCTGCACACAAGGTCCGAGACTCGAAACGGCGGCAGAAGTCGACCGTATTGATAATGACGGCGGTCACTATGTCGGTATGACGCTGATGCCCGAAGCTTGCTTAGCCAGAGAGTTGAATCTCAAGTACGCAGCGATTTGTCAGATCGTCAATACGGCTGCCGGCCGCGGGTCTTCCGAAAAGGGCATCGTGCTGGCAGATACAAAGGAAGCCTTAACAAAGGCAACCAAGGAAAGTGTTGATTTGGCCTTAACCACATTCCGATCTTTGGCAAAATAGATCATTTGAAAGTGACAAAACCCGCTGATGAGGCGGGTTTTGAATATGCAGACCGGCTAACCTAAAGCTCAAGGGCTTCTAACACGGCTTTTTCAAATTCGGCGCAGAAGACAGGATCCCGCAACTTAGCGCTTTCAATTAGAAAGACGTCCTCGGCTCTTTCGCCCAGTGTCGTGATTCGGGCCGTCACAAGATTGATTCCATACTTCACAAACACACGTGCGATGGATGCCAAAAGACCTAGCCTGTCGGTTGTGACGATGGACAGCATGTATTGCTTTCCGGCGGCATCCGGCCTTAATGAAGCCTGCGGTGAGATCGGGAAGAGCTTGGATTGACGTGAAGGGCGTCCGCGAAGAGGGGGCGGAAGTTTTTCTGCCAAATCCAGTTTTTCCGCGAGTATTTCTTGGAAGCGAGCGAACTCTTGTTCGAAGTTGGGGTCTGAGCCGTCGTCAACGACGATGAAAGAGTCGACAACGCGTCCGTCTCGTCCCGTGTGGATACGAGCTTCGGCAATGGACAGACCGTATTGCTGCAGATTAGAAACGATGCGGGCAAAAAGTTCGGGGCGGTCCTGCGTCAGGATAAGAATTTCGTGCGCGTGTTCCATGCCGCGCAGCGGTCTGGATGCCACAAATGAATTCGAAGAATCGAGATGCGGCAGCAATACCTTGGCATGCCAAACGATATTCCGCACCGAGTGCTTCATAAAGTAAGCAACGTCAAAGTTATCCCAGAATTTATTGATCCGGTCCCGCTGCTCCGGTGTAAAGCGCGTCATGCGCAGAGCATCTTTACGGCGCCGGGAAACCAATAAATCTCGGTCGATGCCTTTCCCTTTAAGGAATCTGGCGGTCGAATAAAACAAATCTTCAAGAAGCTGGGCTTTCCAGGCGTTCCAGATTTTTGGTCCCGTCGCCCGGATGTCGCAAACGGTGAGCAGATAAAGGCCGACGAGGCGTTCCATCGTTCCGACCTTCTTGGCGAAGTTTTCAACAACCTCCGGATCAGAAATGTCTTGTTTCTGGGCCACCATGCTCATGGTCAGGTGTTCACGAACAAGAAACTCAATGTAGTCAGCGTCCTCACCGGTGATTTCAAAGTCGCGGCACATTTGCCGAACGATTTCCGCCCCGATTTTGCTGTGGTCTCCGCCTCGGCCTTTGCCGATGTCATGGTAGAGAAGGGCAAGAACCAAACGCCAGCTTCCTTTCATCGCCATCATGAGCTCGGTGCAAAGCGGCAGCTCGTGGGCGTTTTCACTGTGTGTGAAGTTTCTGAGGTAACGAATCGCAAGGAGGGTGTGCTGATCCACTGTATAGGCGTGGAATAAATCATGCTGCATTTGACCGACGATTCGGTTGAAGCTTGGCAGCAGTTTTCCGAGTACGCCCCAGCGATTCATCTCTTCCAGGGCATGCCAAACGCCTCGGCGTCCTTGGATAATCTTCAAAAATGTCTGACGGTTGACGGGATTTTCAGCCCATTCTTTGTTCATCAGAGAATGAGCTTCAAATAAGGCACGGTAAAGCCGTGAAGACTTCATCGGAATGTCCGGATGACGTTCCTGAATTAAAAAGGCCTCGAGAATTCTTTCAGGGTTTTTAACGAAGACGTCCGGAGACTCAAGGCCGAGCACGTCGCCCTGCCGTACAAAACCGCTGCAAATGGGTTCGCCGGTTTGTTCAGGTTCTTTGGAGTAGCGTTCTTTAATGGCCTGAAGAATGATGGAATTGAGCTGGCCGATGGTTTTTGCATTGACATAGAAGTGCTGCATCATCACTTCACTAGGACGCCTGCCGACAGTCCCGACAATGCCCAGCGCTTTAGCCAGCGGTTCCTGAATTTCGAAAATTAATCGATCCTCATGGCGGTTAGTGAGCAGATGCATATGGATCCGCAGCCGGTAAAGGCTTTTCGTAACGGATTCCAAAAGTTCGCATTCTCGGCGAGTGATCAAACCCTTTTCAAAGACTTCCTGCCAAGTGTTGCCAAGACGGGCCGCCCTAAGCACCCAGATCAAAATATTCAGGTCTCGAAGGCCGCCCGGGGCTTCTTTAATGTTCGGTTCCAGAGCATAAGAGGACTCGTGGTACTTCAAATGCCGCTGCTGCTGTTCGATGAATTTTGCCCGATAGAACTTTTTAAGATTCAGACTCCTTTCTATCGTATCGGAGTAGGTCTTAAAGAGTTCTGCGTTCCCCGAGATGAGCCGGGATTCGAGCATCGCGGTCTGTGCAGTGATGTCGATATCTGCCTGTTCAAGACACTCTTCGATTTTCCGAACAGAGTAGCCGACGGTCAGACCAAGCGACCATAGATTGCCGATAACTTCCGAGATTGTTTTTAAGTCTTTATCTTTGACATCATCAGGCAGGAGAAAGAGCAGGTCCAAGTCGGAGAAAGGAAACTGCTGCTCTCTGCCGTAACCGCCGACCGCGACGACGGCAACCGCTTCAGACAGACCGTTGAGTTTGAGAATCTCCAAAACTGCCTCATCGGCAGCCTTGGAGTGCGCAGAAAGATAGGCATCGGCGTCAACGTCCGCCAAAAACTTCTTTGCTAAAACTTCTCGCTGATCTTTAAACTTTTTGACGATTTCGTTGATTTCCATAGCCTTGGGATTCTATCTTTATGAATTTAGGCAGAAGGTTTTACCCACGAGGGGGCAGGCGGGCATTTCGGCGATACCGTCAGAACTTCGTATCCGGTTTCAGTGACGAGAATCGTATGTTCCCACTGGGCGGAAAGGCTTCTGTCTTTGGTTACGGCGGTCCAGCCGTTCGGAAGGATGCGAAGTTCTTTCCTTCCGGCGTTGATCATCGGTTCGATCGTGAAGATCATGCCGGGCTTCATGACAGCACCGGTGCCGAGCTTGCCGTAATGGCAGACCTGAGGATCCTCGTGGAAGCCGACACCTACCCCGTGCCCGCAGAATTCACGCACGACGCTGCAGCCCTGAGGCTCGACAAAATGCTGAATTGCATAGCCGATATCTCCGAAATGGGCGCCGGGACGCACGATTTCAATGCCTTTCCACATGGAGTCGAAAGTGACATTGATGAGGTGTTTAGCAGCAACGGAAATATGGCCGACGGAATACATACGGCTGGTGTCGCCGTAATAACCGTTTTTAATGACGGTCACGTCAATATTTAAGATGTCGCCGTTTTTGAGCACCTTCTCATTCGGAATACCGTGGCAGATCTGATGATTGACGGAAATGCAAGTAGCTTTCGGATAAGGATTGGTGCCGTCCGGGTCGTAGTTAAGGCAAGCGGACTTGTCTTTGAGGACATCTTCGGTATATCTGAGCATCAAATCATCGAGGTACTCGGTGGTGACGCCGGCTTTAACAAACGGTTCAATGTAGTCGAGAACCAAAGCCGCATCGCGGCAGGCAGCCCGGATGCCTTCGATTTGTTCCGGGGTCTTAATAAGGATATTGTCAAACATTGATTAAATCTGACTCGAAAAAGTTTTTCAATGCGGCAATTTTAGTGGATTCACCGTTAAGCGGTGCCTTTTCAGCCTTATATAGGTCAACCGGAAGAAAGGTGACAATCAGTCTTCAAATCCTCGCCAAAACAAGGTTTCATTTGATTTATCCCAAATAGAAAATCCAAAAGGTTGTAACGCCTCTTTTCAAACGCTTAACTCTTTGAAAAAGCATGATAGAATTTCGCCCCGATCCGAACGGAAACGTTTGGACTTTTTTGTTAAATAGCGCAGTCTCACAACAGGGTTCCATTCGGAAATCGTGAGGCTGTTGGAATTAAACCCTAAAGGAATTAAAGATATGTCATCTCTGAGCATGCGTGAACTGCTCGAAGCCGGTGCACACTTCGGTCACCAGACTCGTTTTTGGAGCCCCAAAATGTCCCAGTACATTTTCGGCTCTCGTAACAAGATTCACATCATCAACCTCGAAAAGACTGTTGCTAAATTCGACGAAGCTGCCAAGTTCTTAACAAACCTGGCTGCTCAGAAGGGCACCATCCTTTTCGTCGGCACAAAGCGCACTTCCCGCGACGCCATCGTTGCTGAAGCCAAACGCGCCGGGATGCCTTATGTTGATCAGCGCTGGCTGGGCGGTATGCTCACCAACTTCAAGACGGTTAAGGTTTCCCTGAAGCGTCTTAAAGAAATGGAACAGAAAGTTGCCGACGGCGCTCTTGAAAAGATGACCAAAAAAGAAGCTCTCGACTTCACTCGTGAACTCGAAAAGCTGAACAAAGCTATGGGCGGCATCAAAGAAATGAACGGTCTGCCCGACGCTCTGGTCGTTGTTGACGTTGGCTACCACAAGATTGCTATTCAGGAAGCTAACAAGCTTGGTATTCCTGTTGTCGGTATCGTTGATACGAACCACAATCCTGCCGGTGTTGACTATGTCATCCCGGGTAACGACGACAGCGCCCGCGCTGTTGCTCTTTACGCTAAAGGATTTGCTGACGCAATTCTTGAAGGCAAGAACAAGAACCTTGAAGACACTGTCAAGGCTGCTAAAGACTCCGACTTCGTTGAAGAAGCCGCTGTCGAAGAAAAAGCTGAGTAATTCGCCTCTTCTTGTCTGAAGTACCAAGGGAAGGGGCGTTCGCGCCCCTTTCTTTTTAAACCAATTATTTTTTAAGGATAAAACAATGGCTGTTATCACTGCCGCAATGGTTAAAGAACTTCGTGTTAAAACCGACGCTCCGATGATGGAATGCAAAAAGGCTTTGACAGAAGCTGACGGCAACATGGAGCAGGCTGAAGAAATTCTTCGCGTTAAGCTCGGCAACAAGGCCACTAAGGCTGCCAGCCGCATTACCGCTGACGGCGTTGTCGCTATCTACATCGACGAACCGGGCAAGATCGGCGCTATCGTTGAACTGAACTCCGAAACCGACTTCGTTGCTAAGAATGCCGACTTCATCGCTTTCGCCAACGACATCGCTAAGCTCGTCGCCGAAAACAAACCGGCTGACGTTGCTGCTCTTTCCGCTCTTCCGCTCAACGGCTCTACCGTTGACGAAGTTCGTAAAGGCCTGATCGGCAAGATCGGTGAAAACATCTCCATCCGCCGCTTCCAGATCATTGAAGGCAAAGGCAAGCTCTCCACATACATCCACGGCGGTGCCAAGATCGGCGTTATCGTTGACGTGGTCGGCGGCAACGACGAAGTTGCTCACGACGTGGCTATGCACATCGCTGCTTCCAAGCCGAAGGCTCTCGACAAAGACGGCGTTGATCAGAACCTGATCGAAACAGAACGCCGCGTTGCGATTGAAAAAGCTCGCGAAAACGGCAAACCGGAACACCTGATCGAGAAGATCGCCGAAGGTTCCGTTAACAAGTTCCTCAAGGAAGTCACACTTCTTTCTCAGCCGTTCGTTAAGGATGACTCTAAGAGCGTCGGCGAACTCCTGAAGAGCAATGGTGCTACAGTATCTGCATTTGCGCTGTTTGTTGTCGGTGATGGTCTTGAAAAACGCAACGACGACTTCGCTGCCGAAGTTGCTGCTCAGGCTGCTGCCGCACGTGCCTAATTGTTGAACTTTTTTCGGAGTAAACGATGAGTAAGTCTGAAACGCCTAAAACCAAACGAATTCTGCTGAAACTCTCCGGCGAAGCCCTTATGGGGGACAACGCCTTCGGCATCAGCCGTGATACGCTCAAGAGTATCGTCGGTGAAATTAAAGAAGTAGTTGACTTAGGCGTTCAGCTTGCGATCGTGGTCGGCGGCGGCAATATCTTCCGCGGAGTCGCACTCGGCTCCACCGGTATGGATCGTGCCACCGGCGACTATATGGGCATGCTGGCTACCTGCATGAACGCAATGGCCCTCCAGGATGCACTGAGAAACGCCGGTGTTGAAGCCCGTGTTCAGTGCGCTCTGGATATCGACCAGGTTGCTGAGCCGTATATTCGCGGCAAAGCCTTGAGCCACCTGAAGAAAGGCCGGGTTGTGATTTTTGCTGCCGGTACCGGTAATCCGTTCTTCACAACGGATACTGCCGCAGCGCTGAGAAGTGCTGAAATCGGAGCCGATATGGTTCTGAAAGCCACTCAGGTTGACGGTGTCTTTACCGCTGATCCCAAGAAAGATCCCAGCGCAAAAATGTATAAGTCTCTGACTTTTGACGAAGCCATTCAGAAGAAGCTCAAGATTCTGGACGCTACAGCTTTTACGCTCTGCCGCGATCAAGGCATGCCGATTAGAGTCTTCAACCTTCATAAGCCCGGTGCGCTCAAGCGCGTTGTGCTTGGTGAAGACGAGGGCACGCTCGTTCACGTTTAACCGAGAAAAAACGGATACAAAAAGCTCCGGACCTGCATCAGCGGGTCCGGAGCTTCTTTCTTGATCGATGAATTACTTTTCTGCTTTTTCACGTTCGCAGGATTTTTCGGCTTCTTCTTTCTTAAGTTTGTTCTCTGCGTGAATCTTGTCCCGCAGTTCATCACTCTTTTGTTCCTGGTCTTTCAGAATTGCGCCGAACATTTTTTCAATTTTTGCCATAGTCCAAACTCCTTATCAGATGTTTTGAGCTTAAGCGCGTTTAGCCGAAGAGCCTATTAAACCAACTCGAATCGAGCGGTTTGAGGCTTTTGCGCTCCGTGGTAAACTCAACGAATTAATAAAGGCTGTCACTGCCGCCGTTGTTTTATTTCGGCGGATTTGACCGCGTCCGTGATTTTCTGCTCACCGGCGTGCGACTAAGTTTTGTGACTTGCAGCCGAGAAATCTGCAGAGATTGGAAATTGACATGACAACTAAAGACATCTATTCACAGTCCGAACACCATATGAAGCGTTCCATTGAGACGCTCAAAGAAAACCTGATGAAGATCCGTACGGGTCGCGCTCATACCGGTTTGCTCGAACACATCACCGTCGATTACTACGGCTGCCCGACTCCGATTTCTCAGGTGGCCCAGCTCGGTTTGGCTGACGCCAGAACCATCACTGTTCAGCCTTGGGAAAAGAAAATGGTTGCCGTGGTTGAAAAAGCAATCCGCAACTCCGATCTTGGTCTGAATCCGGCGACTTCCGGCGAAATCATTCGCGTTCCGATGCCTCCTCTGACCGAAGAACGCCGTCGTGACTTAACGAAGGTTGTTCGTTCTGAAGGCGAAGAAACTAAGGTTGCCATCCGCAATCTGCGCCGCGATGCAAACAACAAGGTTGCTGCGCTCGTGAAGGAAAAAGAAATTTCCGAAGACGACGAACGCCGCTCCAACACAGAAATTCAGAAACTCACCGATAAGTACATCGGTGAAGTCGACAAGCTGATTGCCGAAAAAGAAAAGGAAATCATGACCGTTTAATCGGTTTAAATCCTATGACAAGTCAGGAATTGACTGCAAAGCCACGTGAGAGGGTGCCCCGTCACGTGGCTATTGTTATGGATGGCAACGGAAGATGGGCCAAGGCTCGAAAACTTCCTCGTCTTATGGGCCATCAAAAAGGGGTTGAGTCCGTTCGCACAGCGATCCAGGCCGCAGCCAAGACAGGCGTGCAGCATTTGACGCTTTTTGCTTTTTCCAGTGAAAACTGGAACCGGCCGGCAGATGAGGTTAAAGGGTTGATGAAGCTTTTTCTCGTCAGCCTGCGCAGAGAGATTGCAGCCCTAAACAAAGCCAATGTACGGGTTCGTCTTGTCGGCGATCTGACCGCTTTTTCTGAAGAACTTCAGGAGCAAATCGCCGATTCAATGAAGATCACGGAAAACAACACCGGTCTGACTCTGAACGTCTGCGTGAATTACGGAGGGCGTTGGGAAATTCTTGAGGCGGCAAAAAGATGTCGTGATATTCCGCTCGAAGAACTGACGGAACAAAAATTTGCTTCGCTGCTTCCTTTGGCGGATTCCGGCGATGTGGATTTGTTTATCCGTACGAGCGGGGAAGAGCGGATCAGCAATTTTATGCTGTGGCAGCTTGCTTACGCAGAGCTGTATTTCACAAAAATTTTATGGCCCGATTTCACCGAGAACGAGTTTTTAAATGCGCTAAATTGGTACTCTTATAGAGAACGTAGATTTGGTAAGACTTCCGAACAAATTCAACAGGAAGCGAAAAAGGAATAGTTCATGCTGCTGCAAAGAGTCATTACAGCCGTTGTGTTGTTAATTATCATCATCGGCGCGCTTTTAATTTCTCCTTTGGCTTTCACGGCGGTGGCCGCGATTGCTATCGGATGCTGCTTTTGGGAGTGGCTCCGCATTTGTAAATGGAACAACGGGGTCGCAATGGTTTGCGGCGTTGTTTTGGGGGCATCCCTTTTCTTCTTAGAGTATGCCTCACCTGCTGCACTCCAGACAGTTCAGTCCGGCAACGGGCTAATGATTATTACCGCCACGGCAACTGTGCTTTGGGCGGTTATTACCGCGGTTATTTTTCCCCGCCGCACCTCCGGTTGGATGGTCCCCCAAGGCATCGGGGCCCTTTTAGGCTGGATCTTTGTGCCGGCCGCTTGGTTTTCTCTGACGTACTTGTTCCGTGAGAAGGGCACCATTTATATGTTGTCCGTCTTGGCTATCGTTTGGGTTGCAGACATCATGGCCTACTTCGGCGGCCGCTGCTTCGGCGGTCCTAAAATGGCTCAGGGAATCAGCCCGAAGAAGACTTGGTCAGGTGCGCTGACAGCATTCGTGTGCGTTCTTGCTCTTTCGTATGTCCTTTACTGGGCTCAGCCTTCTTTCCCACTTTGGACCAACGCGCTTATCTCTCATTTGACCGGTTGGACTTCAGCTTTGATTCTGATTCTGGTAGTGCTGTTTTCTATAGCCGGTGACTTGTTTGAAAGTGCGCTTAAGCGCACTGCCGGAGTTAAAGATTCAAGCAATCTTCTTCCGGGACACGGCGGTTTCTATGACCGTCTCGATGCTCAGATGAGCGTTCTTCCCCTTACCGTCTTCATTCTTCTTTTCCTCCAAGGTTACTAAGTTTCAGTCATGGAAAGCGTTGCGATCCTCGGTGCGACCGGCTCGATCGGTAAAAGTTCATTAGATGTCATCTCTCGTTATCCGGACCGGTTCACCGTGTACGCGGTGACGGCCAATTCCAGCGTCAAGAAACTCGCTCAGGCGGCTAAAGACAGCGGAGCTAAAGTCGCGGTAATTGCAGATAAAGAGCTTCTAGGAGCTCTGCAGGATGAACTTAAGGCCGCCGGAAGTAGGGCGCAAGCTTTGGCCGGTGCTAAGGCAATTGATGAAATCGCATCCAGCCCCGAAGTCGATATCGTGATAGGAGCTATCGTCGGAGCTGCCGGAATTTCTTCGACATTTAAGGCTGCCGAAGCCGGTAAAAAGCTTCTGCTGGCCAATAAGGAAAGTGTCGTTTGCGGCGGCCGAATCCTGATGGATACGATTAAGGCCTCGGGTGCTGTTCTCATGCCGGTCGACAGCGAACACAATGCTATTTTTCAGTGTCTTGTCGGAGCGACCCAAAAAGCCAGATGTGAAGCCAATATCCTTCTGACTTGCTCGGGCGGGCCTTTCCGTCAAAGACAGGACCTTTCCAATGTCACGGTTGAAGAAGCTACGCATCATCCGAACTGGTCGATGGGCAAGAAAATTACCGTTGACTCTGCGACGCTGATGAATAAGGGCCTGGAAGTTATCGAGGCTCGCTGGCTTTTTGATTTCGAGCCGGAACGCATTCAGGTTGTCGTTCATCCCCAGAGCGTCATCCATTCTATGGTTCAGTATGCCGACGGAGTAGTCATTGCGCAACTGGGTGCTCCGGACATGAGAAACACGATTGCTTACTCTTTAGGCTTCCCGGAAAGGTTGGACGCCGGGGTAGAACCATTAAACTTCTCAAAAATCAAAACGTTAACCTTCGAAGAACCGGACTTAAAACGTTTTCCCCAGCTTGGCTACGCCTACGATGCATTGAAGCTGGGCGGAGCTGCTTCGATCGTCTTGAATGCAGCCAACGAGATCGGCGTCGAGGCATTTATTCAAGGCAAGATCGGCTTTACCGACATTGCACGCCTATGCCACGCAATGATGTACGGCTTCCAGCCGCCTGCTCCGACGAACTTGGAAGCGATTCTGGATACGGATAAACAGGCTAGAAAACTGGCTCAGTCTTGGGTCGAAGGTTTTTGCGACAAATTGGAGAACTAACCTTGACATTGTTGACGACCATTGCTGCCTTTGCGGTAACGATCGGTATTTTGATTACCTTTCATGAGCTCGGGCATTATTTAGTCGCCAGACTTTGCGGCGTAAAAATTCTGAGATTTTCTCTCGGCTTCGGGAAACCGCTTTTTATCTATAAACGCAAGAACGATCCTGATGCAACGGAGTGGGCGGTCAGTGCGCTCCCTTTGGGCGGATACGTCAGGATGCTCGATGCGAGAGATCCTGCCTGTCTGCCTATCAAACCGGAAGATAAAAATCGTGAATTCGGGGCTAAGAATGTGTGGCAGCGATTCGCCATTGTTGCTGCAGGTCCATTTGCAAACCTTCTGCTTGCCGTCCTGCTCTATGCTTCTATCTTCATGATAGGTAGCACGCAGCCGACGCCGGTTGTTGCCGAGCCCCCGGCCGGTACGCCGGCCGCGGTGGCCGGACTCCACGCCGGCGACAAAATTCTGAAAGTCGGCGATTCAGAAATTAAAACTTTTACGGATCTCCGTATGGAGATGCTGAATAAGTTCGGAAGTACGACGGATATTTTGGTTCACAGTCCCAACGGCAGCGAAGTAACGAAAGAAATTGACCTCACGAAGATGAGTCTGGACCCAAAAGCAAAAGATGCCGATCCTTTTGATGAGGTCGGTCTTCATTTGAATATGGGCCATCCATTTATCTCATCTTTTGTTGAGAACTCCGCCGCGCAGCGCGACGGAATCAAAATCGGTGATCACATCTATCAGGTCGGCAGCGTTCCGGTGAAGATGCCCAAAGATTTTGTGGCTGAAATTAAGAAGTACCCCGGCAAGCCCGTCAATCTTCTCGTCGGAGATGAAAACGGGCCGACACATACGGTAGAAGTCACACCTGCCTATGCTAAGGATGAACAGGGTAATGAAATCGGCAGAATCGGCGCAGCAATCGGAGTGGACTTCCCGCACACTCAGGTTTCTTACGGACTGTTAAAGAGTTTGGCTGAAGGCGTGAAGAAAACGTGGGATACCGCAGCAATGTCTGTTCGAATGATCGGAAAGATGTTTACAGGTGATGTCTCTATCAGCAATATCTCCGGTCCTGTGACGATTGCCGACTATGCCGGCCAGACTGCTCAGCTGGGTATTCTTCCTTTTATTTCGTTTTTAGCGTTGGTTTCCATCAGCTTGGGAATTTTGAACTTGTTACCCATTCCCATGTTAGACGGCGGCCATCTCCTGTATTATTCTCTCGAAATAGTGACTGGTAAGCCGGTTTCTGAGGCTGTACAAGCGTCTGCACAAAAGATTGGCATCGCAGCTCTCTTTGGTTTGACTATACTTGCACTATTTAATGATTTGACGCGACTTTTGCCGTGATTTCAATCACGCAGGGTCATTTTTTAATTTATAGTATATGCCTCATCCTAAGAAGATAGCGCTAGCTTGCGCTTTAGCTTTGGCAGCGACGACCGTGCTTGCACAGGGTCATGTGATTAAAGACATTCGACTCGAGGGCATTTCCCGTACGGAAGCGGGTACTGTTTTTTCGCATCTGCCGATCCGAGTGGGAGACACGTATTCTCCGGAGCTGGGCGCTGAATCTCTGCGTTCACTGTATGCTTCCGGAATGTTCCAGGATGTTCAGCTCGACATGGACGGCAACGTCTTAGTGGTTCGAGTTCAGGAGCGTCCGACGGTCGCAAACATTCACACTACCGGTATTTCCGAGTTTGATGCCAAAGGTGTTGAAAAATCTCTCCGTGATGTGGGCTTAGCCGAAGGTTTTATTTTTGACCGCGCAGTATTGGATCGCGCCGTTCAGGAATTAAGACGCCAATACCTCTCTCGCGGCCGTTACTCCGCTGATGTCAAAGTCACTGTTACGCCGGTGGAACGCAACCGCGTCCGCATCAACATCGACGTTGATGAAGGTCCGGCCGCAAAGATTCAGCAGATTCGTTTCGTCGGCAACAAAGTCTATGACGACGGCGATCTTCGCGATGAAATGCAGCTCGGAACGCCGAACTGGTTCTCTTGGTATACCAAACGTGACCAGTATTCCCGAGAGAAGCTCACAGCCGACTTAGAGGCAATTCGCGCTCTGTATAACAACAACGGTTATCTTGACTTCAAGATTGACTCGACACAAGTATCTGTCAGTCCCGATAAGTCAGAGATTTTTGTCACCATCAATATTGATGAAGGTAAAAAGTACACAATCAAAGATATCCGCTTAACCGGTGATATGCTCGGCCTTGAGCCCGAGTTTGAAGATCTTGTGGATATCAAGCCGGGTTCCGTTTACAACGCTTCCGAAGTAAATGGTCTGGCAAAGAAATTTACGGATCGTCTTTCCGCCTTGGGCTACGCGTTTGCAAGAGCAATTCCGAATCCTGTCGTTGATCCGGAAAATCCGGATGAAGTCAGTGTCGTGTACACGATTGACCCAGGCCGCCGCGTTTATGTCCGTAAAGTGAACATTACCGGCAACACGCGTACTCAAGACGAAGTGATCCGCCGCGAAGTTCGTCAGTATGAAGCCAGCTGGTTTGACAGCGATAAAGTTGCCGTCTCCCGCGACCGTATTGACCGTCTCGGTTTCTTTGAAACGGTTACTGCAGAACCTGAGCCCGTACCCGGCTCTCCGGACGAAGTTGATTTGGCTGTTAACGTGAAAGAACGTCCGACCGGCAACATCTCTATCGGTGCCGGCTATTCCACCTCCGAAGGTATCGTTCTTTCCGGCGGTTTCTCTCAGAACAACGTGTTCGGTACCGGTAATTCTCTTTCTTTGGAAGTCAATACTTCTAAGAGTTCCAGAACTTACGCAGCCAGCTTTACACAGCCGTACATTACAACGTCCGGCATCAGCCAGTCCTTCGAAATTTACGACCGTAAGCTCGACTTGGACGAACTCGAAATTACCGATGACGTTAAGTACGAAACGTACGGCGCCGGCGTGACCTACGGTGTGCCGATTACGGAAAACGACCAGATCTTCCTGGGTGGCAAGTTTGAAATGACCGATGTGACGGTCGGCTCCGGTGCTCCGCGCCGTTATGTCGACTACGTCAACGATTACGGCAAGAAGCCGAAGAGCATCGCAGCTACGATCGGCTGGTCCCGTGATACCCGAGACAACATTTTGGCTCCGACACGCGGCCGTTACCAGAGATTGTTCGGTGAAATCTCTCTGCCGGTCCTTGATCTGAAGTACTACCGTGCGACGTATCAGTTCCAGCAGTTCGTTCCTGTCACGAAATCCATTACCTTCGCCTTTAACACAGAGCTTGGTTATGGTGACGGTTATGCAGGCAAACAGTATCCGTTCTTCAAAAACTTCTACGGCGGCGGTATCGGATCGGTCCGCGGCTACGATACTTCCTCTCTCGGCCCGCGTGATACCGACGGTGATGCCTCCGGCGGTAACCGCAAACTGAATTTCTCTCTTGAGCTGCTGACGCCGATCCCCGGTGCTGACAGAACCCTTCGTATGTTCACCTTCCTGGACGGCGGCTGGGTCTGGGGCCGCAAAGCCTTCTACAAACAGCTTGCTGACGGCAGCTACGCTGTGGACCGTTACAAGAAGGACAAGCTTGACCTCGGCGATCTGCGTTACTCCGTCGGTTTCGGTTTAGCCTGGATTTCTCCGATGGGTCCGCTTAAATTGAGCTTCGCATTCCCGCTCAATAAGAAGGACAGCGACGAGCTTCAGAGATTCCAATTCCAAATTGGTACAGGTTTCTAATAAATTTGTGGCACAATTAAACAATTGTGTAGGAGATACATTCATGCAAAAAAAATGGTTAGCGGTTGCGTTAGTTTCCGCCTTGGTTTGCTCTGCTGCGACAGCAGTGCAGGCAGAAGTTAAGATCGGTGTCGTCAGCACCGAAGTTATTCTTCGCGATTCTGCAGCTGCTCAGGCCGCAAGTAAAAAACTTGAACAAGAATTCTCTAAGCGTGATAAAGAACTCAACGCTGCCGGTCAGCGCCTGAAAAACGACGTCGAGCGCTTCGAAAAGAATGCCGGAACAATGACTGAGCAGGAAAGAATTCGCAAGCAGCGTGATCTGGCTGAAAGAGACCGCGATTTCCAGCGTCGTCAGCGCGAACTCCGCGAAGACTTCAATCAGCGCAGAAATGAAGAGCTCCAGAAGCTTCTTCGTCAGGCTAATACGGTCATCAAGAACATCGCTCAGCGCGAAAAGTATGACCTCATTCTTCAGGAGGCCATCTACGTCAACCCGAAGATTGATATCACTGATCAGGTTCTCAAGGAACTCAAGTAATTTTTATCGGGCACAAGCAGACAGGATGTCTGCTTGTTGCTTAATTGCCATTTAGTGCAATATGTGCGGCATGACCTGACTCGGGTTTCGGCGACTTCAAACTTGCTCTCCCTCTCAGATCGGCCGCATAAATTTTTTAAATAGGGCGATCAAATGATTCAACAAACAGCGCCGATGACTCTTCTTGAGTTAGTAGACCGAATTAAAGAAAAAAGCAACGACACTTTATTAAGCACGATCAGTGCCAACGGAGGCAAAGCTGAGATTAAGTCCATTGCTCCGCTGGAGACTGCCGGACACGGCGATGTCGCCTTTTTAGCCAACAGTAGATATCGAGACGCAGCCGCTGCCTGCAAAGCAACAGCTTTGGTTTTGACTGAAGAAGATAAACAGGCCATCTGGGGTGAAAAAGAACCTGACCGTATTGTCGTCATTACGCGCAATCCGTATGCTTGGTTTGCATATGCCCTCCAAATCATTTTTCCGCAGGAACAGCCGGAACCGGGCGTTGATACCAGAGCTGTTGTAGAAGACGGTGCTGTTATTGACTCGACTGCGACCGTTGAAGCCGGTGCCGTAATCCGCAAAGGCGCACAGGTCGGTCCGTACTGCTTTGTCGGCGCGAACAGCGTCATCGGCGAGGGCGTGGTTCTCGGCGAACACACTCGTATTTATCCGAACGTGACGATTTACTACGGCTGCCGCATCGGCAGACGCAACATCATTCACTCCGGTGCCGTAATCGGTGCCGACGGCTTCGGATTTGCGCCTTTAGACAGACAGTATGTGAAGATTCCTCAGATCGGTGCGGTTGAAACCGGAGATGATGTTGAAATTGGCGCCAACACCTGTATCGACCGCGGCGCTCTGCAGAACACCACGATCGGACAAGGCACTAAGATTGATGACTTAGTCATGATCGGTCACAACTGTCAAGTCGGCAAGAATGTGGTTCTTTCCGGAAGAACTGGTTTGGCCGGAAGCACGATTATCGGCGACAACGTTCAGGCCGGCGGCGGATCCGGTTTTGCAGGACACCTCAAGGTGGCCGCAGGTTCGATCATCGGCGGAGGCGCCGGTGTTCCGGGCACGATCGATAAGCCTGATTACTATGCCGGCTACATGCCTGCCATGCCTCACAGAGAGTTCTATAACATTCTGTCCGTAATTAAACGTTTGCCTGAGATGCGCAGACAGCTGAAGCATCTGGCAGAAAAAGTTGATTCCTTTAAGAAAGAGTAAAAATGCAAGACATTAATGACATCATGAGGCTCCTGCCTCACCGCTACCCGTTTCTTTTAGTTGACCGAGTTTTGGAAACGAACGGTGTCGATAAGCTGATTGCCATCAAAAACGTCACCGTCAACGAACCTCAGTTTACCGGTCACTTCCCGGGCGTTCCTGTCATGCCCGGCGTTCTGATCATCGAAGCGATGGCTCAGGCCTGCGCAATGCTGGCTTTTGCAAGAATGGGCGGCGAAAGAGATCCTGAGAAACTTTTTTATTTCGCTTCTATTGACAACGCTCGCTTCAAACGCGTTGTGATCCCGGGCGACCAGCTTCGCTTTGAGTGCACATTCCTGCGTGAAAAACTCGGCATGATCAAAATGCACTGCGATGCAACAGTTGACGGTCAGCTGGCAGCATGTGCCGACATGATGTGCTCCTATCGTTCACCTAAATAAAGGAAAACATATGGCTCAGATCCATCCCTCATCCTTAGTAGATCCTCAAGCCAAACTTGCGGAGAACGTTGTCGTCGGTCCGTTCTGCACGATCGGTCCCCACGTTGAAGTCGGTGAAGGAACCACTTTGCAGAGCCATATTGTTCTTACCGGCCATACCAAGATCGGTAAGAACAACAAGATTTATGCCTTTGCAGCGATCGGTATCGATCCTCAGGATAAAAAATACCGCGGCGAGGAAACTCAGCTGATTATCGGTGACAATAACGTTATTCGCGAACACTGCACACTCTCTGTAGGAACCGTACAAGACAAGGGAGTAACTATTGTCGGAAACGGCAATCTGCTGATGGCCAATGTCCATGTCGCCCATGACTGCGTCATCGGAAACGACACCATCATTGCCAACAACGTCGGCTTTGCCGGCCACGTTCATGTTGCTGACGACGTGATCGTCGGCGGGCAGTCCGGGATTCACCAATTCGTCAAGATCGGGAAGGGCGCGATGCTGAGCGGCGGAAGCATGGTTCGTCAGGACTGCATCCCCTACGGTATGTATCAAGGTTACCCGGCATCTCCCTTCGGCATCAATCTCGAAGGCATGAAGCGCCACGGCTATTCAAGAGCTGCCATGCATGCGGCCCGCGAAAGCTACAAACTGATCTTCCGTGAAGGCAAGACCGTTCCGGAGGCAGTGGAAGCCATCAAGGCTTACGCATCAACCTTAGAAGATGAACAGGCTAAGAAAGTCTGCGAACTGATGTGCGAATTCACAGAGCAGGCAACTCGAGGATTGGCTCGCTAATGGAGCAATTGACTAATAACAGCATTATCTGGGCAGCCGGAGAGAACAGCGGAGATTATTTAGCTTCGCGTGTTCTGCCGGCTGTTGCCGCATCTCGTCCGAATCTAAAGATGGAAGGTATCGGCGGAGACAGAATGATCCAGGACGGCTTGGATCCTTGGTTTCATGCCAGCGAACTTTCCGTCCGAGGCTATTTGGAAGTGATCTGCCATCTGCCGCGAATTTTAAAAATTCGCCGCGAAATGATGCGCCGTACTATCCAGTTTCGCCCTGCTGCCTACATCGGGATTGATGCTCCTGACTTTAATCTGTCGATTGAAGAGAAGGTTAGAGCTTCGGGTATTCCGGTCGTTCACATGGTGGCTCCAGCCGTCTGGGCTTGGCGTCCGCAGAGAATTCACCAAATCAAACGTGCGGTGGATCATTTGCTTTTGATTTTCCCTTTTGAAGAGAAAATTTTTAAAGAAGCTGGTATACCCAGCACTTACATCGGTCATCCTCTGGCAGAGATTATTCCGATGGAGCCGGATACGGAAGGTGCGAGACGCAAACTGAACATCGTTGCGCAAGGCCCCGTGGTTGCCATACTTCCCGGCAGCCGAAAAGACGAAATCCGCTGGTGCGCTCCGGCATTTTTCGGCTCCGCCTCTTTAGTTCTGAAGCAGGAACCGAGAACTCGATTCATTGTCCCGGCGGCGGATGAACAGCGAAAGAAAGAGATTTTAGAAGTTCTTAACCGTTTTCCCGACGTCAAAGACCATACAGTGCTTTTGGAAGGGAAGTCGCATTTGGCGATGGAAGCGGCCGATGCCATCTTGGTGGCGAGCGGCACTGCGACGCTTGAAGCCGCGCTTTATAAAAAGCCTTTAGTCGTCGGTTACGCGATGCCGGCACTTTCCGCAATGTTGATTCTTTCCAAAGGCCAGACAAAGTGGATCAGTCTGCCCAACATTTTGGCGCAGAAGACCTTAGTTCCCGAGTGCGTTCAGATGTTCTGTTCGCCTGAAATTCTTTCGTCTCATTTGCTTCACGCACTTGAGCCGAAGCGGCAGGAATATCTCAAAGAAGTATTTTCAGAAATGCATGAAACATTGCTGAGGCCGACCGCTCAGCTGGCGACAGAAGCAATCGATCAGGTTCTAAAACACTGATGGCTGATTATTTATTTGACGGCGAAGAAACGATTGCCACGCTTGTCTGCGGCGTGGACGAAGCCGGCCGCGGCCCTTTAGCCGGACCGGTTGTTGCCGCAGCGGTAATTCTGAATCCCGATCATCCGATCGAAGGACTCAGGGATTCAAAAAAACTGACTGCTCATGCAAGAGAGGTTCTTGCGGAGCAGATCAAAACGCATGCGCTCGCCTGGGCGATTGCTGAGAGCTCAGTGGCCGATATCGACCGTATGAACATTCTGCAGGCGACGATGGCAGCCATGCGCAAAGCCGTGCTTCAGCTTGATCCGAAACCGGATTTGGTGCTGGTGGACGGCAACCGTCTTCCGGAACTTCCGTTCCGGGCAGAGCCCATTGTCAAGGGCGACGACTTGATTCCGGAGATTTCCGCAGCGTCTATTTTGGCAAAAACTTATCGGGACGCCTTAATGAAAATCCTCGGCGGAATGTATCCAAAATACGGTTTTGAGCAGCATGCGGGATACGGTACGGCATACCATCTCAAAATGCTGGAGAAATGGGGGCCGTGTCCGGTGCACCGAATGACGTTCGGTCCCGTGGCGTTGATTGCAAAGAAATTTGAGCGTCGAGCCGACCGTAAAAAGCGAAAGGGACAGTAAATGGAATTCATGCGGATCACAAGCGCAGCCAATCCTTCAATAAAACTTGCAAAGAATTTGGCGCAGCACCCGAGAGCGGCGAGAAAAGAAGGTTTATCTCTTGCCGAAGGAATTCATTTGGCCCGAGAACTTCTTTTGCATTCCGAGCTTGTCCGCAAAGTATTTTTAAGAGAAGGGGCGGAGAAGAATTTTGAAATCTCTGAAATCTTACAAAGATATCTGTCGTTAAAGATTCCTGTGGTTCAGCTGTCTTCCCAAATCTACAGCTCGATTTCTCCTGTGGACACCAGTGCCGGGATTATTTGTGAGATCCGTATTCCTGAAGATGGGAACATCAAAAAAGACGAAGATTGGATTTATCTTGACGGTGTCCAAGATCCCGGCAATGTCGGAACCATTCTTCGTTCTGCATTGGCTTCGGGCGTGACGAATATTGCTCTATCTCAGCAATGCGCCTACGTCTGGTCCCCAAAAGTTCTGCGTTCCGCCATGGGAGCTCATTTCTTCTGCAACATTATTTCTTCCGTCGAACTCGAAGAGATCAAAGAAAAAACGGGCGCCGCTTGCTTAGTTGCTGACGCCCGAGGCGGAAAAGATCTCTACGAAGAAAAATGGGGAAAAGACCACACCTTATGGGTGTTCGGAAGCGAAGGCCTAGGCGTTTCTGAAAAAGCCCTGGAACTCTCCGATTTGACGCTGTTGATTCCTTTGGATTCCAGAGTGGAAAGCCTCAACGTTGCAACAGCGGCTTCCGTCTGTCTGTTTGAACAGCGCAGACGCCGGTTGGCTTACCGTACAGAAAAATAATATGCGGCCGAGTCGGCCGCATATCCAAAATCAACTCATTCAGTCATCACATTCCCATGTGCGGGTCGATGTTGATCTTGAGCTCAAGCAGAATCGTTGCAGAAATTTCTTCAATGGACTTAGAAGTGGAGGAAAGATATTTGATGCCTTCACGATCCATCATTCGCTGGGCTTCTTCGACTTCATATTCGCAGTTTTCTATTGAAGCGTATTTGGAGTTGGGGCGTCGCTCGCCGCGGATTTCAGAAAGACGTTTGGGAGAAATGGACAGACCGAAAATCTTGTCTTTGCAGTTTTCCAGAGCAGGGGGCAGCTCGCCTCGTTCGAAATCTTCCGGGATAAGCGGGTAGTTAGCTGCTTTGACACCGTACTGCATGGCTAAGTACAAGCTGGTCGGAGTCTTACCGCTGCGCGAGACACCTACCAGCACCACGTCTGCCTCTTCCAAGCCTTTGTTGGTTTGTCCGTCGTCGTGTGCGAGCGTGTAGTTAATCGCATCAATACGGCGGTTGTATCTTTCTTGGTCGCCGATTTCGTGACTCTTGCCGACGGAGTGGTCGCTCGGGACGCCAAGTTCACGTTCCAGAGGTCCGACGAACGAGCGGAAGAGCTCGATGACGAAAGCGTTGCAGTATTCGTTAAAAGTAGAAGCTAAGGAGCCTGCGACAAGGGTAGAGAAGACAATCGGCCGCACGCCGTTCTCTTTGCCGACTTCGTTGATTCTCAAGGCCGCAGCCTTGGCTTTTTCTTCCGTGTTCACGAAAGGCATGCGGTAGCGCAGGTATTTAAGACCGTGAAACTGCGCTAAAACAGCATTTGCCAAAGTTTCTGCAGTAATTGCCGTAGCGTCAGATACAAAAAACACGGTACGCTGAGTCGGTTTGTCAGGGGTTTCGTTTACGTTTGAATTCATAAAATTTAACGCTGTTAGATGAAGTTACGAACTTAACGCTAAAAGAACGGCTAAAATTTAGCAAATTTTTTCACTCAATTTCGAGGTAAACATGACACAAGGACGTTTCGTCATTCCATTCAGCCAACTTCGTATGACAGATGTTGACATCGTAGGCGGCAAGAATGCTTCTCTTGGCGAACTGCTTAGCCAGCTTACAGAAGCCGGCATTAGAGTACCTGACGGCTTTGCAACGACGGCTGAAGCCTTCAGAGTCTTTTTAAAAGAAGGCGGTCTTGATAAAAGAATCGAAGATCGTCTGAGCAAGTTAGACGTTGATGATGTTAAAGAGCTGGCAAAGGCCGGCGCTGAAATTCGTGAATGGATTGAAAAAGCTCCTTTCCCGGCCCAGCTTGAAAAAGAAATCAGAGAACACTATGAGTGGCTCAAGGGCGACCAGAAGGAAATTTCCGTTGCTGTTCGTTCTTCCGCTACTGCCGAAGACCTTCCGGACGCTTCCTTTGCCGGCCAGCAGGAAACTTACCTGAACGTCGTCGGTCTCGAACAAGTGTTCGCAAGAATGAAGGAAGTATTCGCTTCTCTCTACAACGACCGTGCGATCTCTTACCGCGTTCACAAAGGCTTTAATCACGCTGATGTAGCCCTTTCCGCCGGTGTCCAGAGAATGGTTCGCTCCGATAAGGGTGCTGCCGGTGTTATGTTTACGATGGATACCGAAAGCGGCTTTGATCAGGTCGTTTTCATTACAGCCAGCTACGGCCTCGGTGAAACCGTTGTTCAGGGCGCTGTGAACCCGGACGAATACTTTGTTCACAAGCCCATCATGGAAATGGGCAAATTCCCGATCATCCGTAAAGTTCTCGGCAGCAAGAAGATCAAGATGATCTTCGACACAGACAAGTCCAGTGGACGCTCTGTGAAGGTGGTTGATGTTCCCGAATCCGAACGCCGCAAGTTCGCTTTGAACGACGACGAAATCATTCAGCTTGCCAAGTACGCCCGTATTATTGAAAAACACTACGGCCGTCCGATGGACATTGAATGGGGCAAAGACGGCATCGACGGCAAACTCTATATTCTTCAGGCTCGTCCCGAGACCGTGAAGAGCCGTCAGAAGAAGGCTGATGTTCAGCAGAAATTCGTTCTTCTCGGCAAAGGCGAAATCCTGGTAACCGGCCGCGCTATCGGTCAGAAGATCGGCGCCGGTAAGGTCCGTATTGTTGCCGGTCCGGAACAGATGGACCTGGTTCAGGAAGGAGACGTCCTTGTTACGGACATGACCGATCCTAACTGGGAACCGGTGATGAAGAAGGCCAGCGCTATTGTTACTAACCGCGGCGGCCGTACCTGCCACGCAGCTATTATTGCTCGTGAGCTCGGTATCGCCGCTGTTGTCGGCTGCGGCGACGCTACCGAAGTCCTCAAAGACGGTCAGGAAGTTACCGTCTCCTGCGCCGAAGGCGATACAGGCAATATTTACAACGGCCTGATCCCGTTCGAAATCAAAGAAGTGAAACAGGGCGAACTGCCTGAGATCCCCGTTAAGATCATGATGAACGTGGGCAATCCTCAGCTTGCATTCGACTTCCAGTCCATCCCGAACAAGGGTGTCGGTCTGGCTCGTCTTGAATTCATTATCAATAACAACATCGGCATCCATCCGAAAGCCTGCTTAGCTTATCCGGATCTTCCTGAAGATCTGAGAAGAGCCGTTGAAGAAGCATCCGCCGGTTACGAAAACCCGCGTGAATTCTTCAAAGAAAAGATCGCCGAAGGTGTTGCCACGATTGCTGCCGCTTTCTATCCGAAGAAAGTGATCGTTCGTATGTCCGACTTCAAGAGCAATGAATACCGCAAACTCTTAGGCGGCAAGCTCTACGAACCGGAAGAAGAAAACCCCATGCTCGGTTTCCGCGGTGCAAGCCGTTACGTTTCCGAAGACTTCAAAGAATGCTTTGCAATGGAATGCGAAGCTCTGAAGAAAGTCCGCGACGAAATGGGTCTGACCAATGTCGAAATCATGATCCCGTTTGTCAGAACCGTGAAGGAAGCCAAGGAAGTTAACGAACGTCTGCACGAACAAGGTCTCAAGCGCGGCGTGAACGGTCTTCGTCTCAACATGATGTGCGAAATCCCGAGTAATGCCCTGCTCGCCGAGAAGTTCCTTGAACACTTCGACGGCTTCTCTATCGGGTCCAATGACTTGACCCAGCTGACACTCGGTCTGGACCGCGACTCCGGACTGGTTGCCAACTTCTTCGATGAACGCGACGAAGCAGTGAAGGTCCTCTTGGCTCGCGCCATCAAGGCCTGCCGTGAGAAGGGTGCTTACGTCGGCATTTGCGGCCAAGGCCCGTCCGACCATCCCGACTTAGCTCAGTGGCTGATGGAAGAAGGTATCGAGTCCATTTCTCTGAACCCGGATACTGTCGTCAACACTTGGCGCAGACTGGCTAAAGACGTTAAGAAATAATTCTTAGTTTCTAAGCCTTACCAAACGGCCGTTTTCCTTTCGGATGCGGCCGTTTTCGCGTTCTTAACCTATAATTGACTCACGGTCAAAAGAGAGACCTCAAAGAAGGGAACGCATTATGGGATTGTCGTATTTTTGGTTTATTGCCGCTGCAGTGATCGGCGCGATGGATCTTTACTTCGGCAATGCTTTTCTATTGGTGATTTCAGCTGCCGCTTTTACGACAGCCCTTTTTTCCTTCTTCCTCAGTTCCGTTTATTTACAAGTCGCCATCTTCACCGTCATTTCTCTTTTAGTGATCAGTTATCTGATGCTTTTGCAGCGTCACTTGAGAGAAGTCGACTTTTATTCCGAAATTCTCCGCCGGCACATTGGTAAAACCGTGACGGTTCACGAATGGAGGCACAATCGGTACGCGACCGTCCAATACAACGGGCGAGTTTGGGAAGCCGAGATTGCTTTTAATGCGGGCGGTAATCTTCGTGCAGGGAAATACAAAATATGGAAAATGCTTTCGAACCGGCTAGTCCTGATTCCGTAGAAGGAAAAATCCCGGAGGGCGTCAGCCTCCCCAATCTTGACGATCCTCTCGTCATTAAAGATTTATTGAGAGCTCATGCAATGGCGGTCTCTAAACGCCTTGCTGAAGCCGTTCATAAAAATGTTCGTCGAGAAGAAGTCGTTCAAGCCGACCAGAGAGCCGCCGCATTCTTGGCTACAACGCTTTTAGGTCAAAATCCCGCTTATGCAAAGGCGTCTGTAAACACGCCCGAAAGAATTGAAAAGCTGCTTCGCGCCGAATTCACGGAGGCTTTGAAAGGCTTCGGGATCAAAGAGGAAGAGGCCGCTGATCCGGCTGTCTTTATGCAGCTCGTGATGTTTCTGTTCACAAACCAAGTCCACGAACTCATCAATGAACTGCAGAAAAATCCGGATGATATCGAAGCAAAAGGTCCGCAGGCTCTCGACGCTCTTCTTGAGTCTTGGGTGAAAAAATTAACTAAAGAGAAGTGCGATGCCTAAATGTATTAAACCGAGCTGCAACCGCGGCTGCTGCGGCCACGACCACAGCTCCAAGGCGGAGCAGGCGCCTTCTATCGTGGACATTGAAGTCGTCAGAAAAATTCTCTCCCAGGCCATTGTGAACATGTGCAAACGGGCTATTGCGTGTGCGGAAGGCGAACTGACGAGAGATGAGCTCGCAGAGAAGGATATGAAGCTCATGGAGTGGCTCGGGGAGACTTTCTGCGGTAACAACAGTCATTTTGAACCGGGCCCTGAAGACTGGACAACCGAAGGTTTGGCAGAATACATCAAACAGGCTCTCCCCCAGATAGAGGAGAACCCGGAAGGCGGGGGAATGAGTTCTGATGAGGTCGTCGTCAAAGCCTGCGCGATTTTTGTCGGGGAAGCCTATAAGGCTATCCATGATGCTCTGAAAGCCGGGTTCCCGCTGCTGGATGCCGATGAATTACCGGCGCCCGTCGCTTCTTTTGTCGAATCCTGGACCCTTTTGTTCGTCGGTGCTCCGATGGGCAGCAATAACTAAAACTGAAAATAGGAAAAAGAAAATAATGAATAACTTTGAATACTCTAATCCCACACGTTTAGTTTTCGGCAAAGGAGAAGAAAGCCGTATCGGTGAGCTGATGCGTGCCCGTGTGCCGGCGATGAGCCCCGTGCTGGTGGTTTACGGCGGCGGTTCTGCCAAAGCCAGTGGGCTCTTGGAACGCATCTCCGAATCGTTAAAAGCTGCCGACCTTGTGCCGATTGAATTGGGCGGCGTGACTCCGAACCCGCAGCTTTCTTTTGTTCAGAAAGGTATCCTTTTGGCCCGCGAGCACAGAGTTAAAGCGATCCTCGCTGTCGGGGGTGGAAGCGTCATCGATGCTTCTAAGGCAATAGCCATCGGCGTTCCTTATGTTGGCGATGTTTGGGATTTCTTTACAAAGAAAATTATGCCGACAGAAGCGCTTCCGGTTGCCGCTGTGCTCACGCTTCCTGCTGCAGGCAGCGAACAGAGTATCCGTATTGTAATTTCGAACGGAGACAGAAAGCTCGGCGCCGGTTCTCCGCTGGTCCGTCCGTTTGTGAGCGTCATTGATCCCGAACTTTTCTTTACGCTTCCGGAAAAGCAAATCCGGGCCGGTGTGATCGACATGATGAGTCACATCATGGAGCGCTACTTTACTCAAACTAAGAATACAGACTTTGTAGACGGTCAGGCTGAAAGCGCTATGAAGACAATCATGAAAAACGGCTTGAAGCTCAAAAAGAATCCCAAGGATTACGATGCTTGGTGTCAGATCGGCTTGGCCGGATCTTTTGCGCACAACGGATATTACGGACTAGGACAGGTTGAAGACTGGGCATCTCACGGCATGGAGCATGAACTGAGCGCCTGGGATACGACAATTACGCACGGAGAGGGGCTTGCGGTTGTGATTCCGGCATGGATGAAGTACGTCTGGCGTGCCAATCCTAAACGCTTTGTTCAGTTTGCACGCAACGTCATGGGCGTAAAAGGCGAAGGCTCCGATGAAGAAATCATTCGGAAAGGCATCAAGACTTTCAGAAGGTTCCTGAAGAAGATGGGTGCGCCTAAGAATCTGAAGGAACTCGGCGCAGAGAAAGCCGATCCAAAAGAACTCGCGAAAAAAGCGGTGGAAATCCCCGGAAAATTAGGAAACTTCCTCCCGCTTTATGAGAAGGACATCGTCAAGATCTACAAGCTGATGCGTTAATTTTGAGTTTTTGTGAGAGGCACTTCGGTGCCTTTCTCTTTTTCTGGCGCTGCCGGAACGGAGTGAGTGAAATGCTTCTCCCAGTTTTTGACATATTCCTCGGCGAGCGGCTTGGATTTAAGAATTAAGAGGTTTTCCCCGTTTTTGGTTTCTGCAACTTTGACGAAATTGAAGCTGCCTGTAAGAACGATATCATCATCAACAATGATGATTTTGTCGTGCGCGGTGCGGTGAGCGGTATCAAAGAAAGTCGGGACGCCGGCTTCGATGAGATCTTCGGTCGTATTCGGTTTCTTCTTAGGCATTTTCTTGTCAATGATGACATCGACCTTCACACCGCGCTGATGAGCGCGGATGAGTGCCCCGGTAATTTCTTTGTTGGAGAAAAGAAAGGCCTGCATACGAATGCGGGATTTTGCGCTGTCAATGGATCTCACGATGGCGTTTTCTGCTCCCCCGTTCGGAGAGAAGAAGACCGCGGCTTCCGTGGGATAGAAAGGAGAGGCGAAAGCCGGAGCTGCTAGGGAAAGGGCAGCAGCGTGAACTAAACAAAAAAAGATGTGTTTCATAACGATGTAAAAAGAGAGCTGCCGATTGGCAGCTCGAAGAAAGATTATTTTCGATTAAGCGTTCTGTTTTTCAGCAGACGGCCTTGTTCGCGTTTCCACTCCCGCTTACCGATATCGGCTCGTTTTTCAAACAGCTTTTTGCCTTTGCCGAGGCCGAGTTCGAGTTTGACTCGGCCGTCTTTAAAGTGCATGTCCAAAGGAATCAGCGAATAACCGGCTTGTTCAACGCGGCCGATCAAACGCATGATTTCATGCTTATGAAGAAGGAGCTTACGGTTGCGCGTCGGATCCGCTTTTTCGTGTGTACTGGCGGTTTTCAGAGGCGTAATGTTTGCATTCAATAAGAATAGTTCACCGTTTCTGACGAAAACGTGAGCTTCTTTAATGGAAGCGCCGCCGGCACGGATGGATTTCACTTCCCATCCTCTTAGTTCCAGACCGGCTTCAAATTTTTCTTCAATATCGTAGTCGAATCTGGCTTTTTTATTTTGAATAATTGCCAAGGTTGCTCTCCAAGTAATAATGGCTTACAGCGAATTGATGCGGCCAAGGCCGAAAACGGGCTGAAAGCCGAGTAAAATCTGCACAATTTTACTTTATTCGAGGTACGGGAGGTTCATTTGCTGTTATCAGCCGTAAAACAAACACCCTCCGGACTGCTCAAAAAAGTTCTTGAGCTTCCCGAAGGTTCAACGGTCGGGGACGCACTGCGTGCACTCAACTGGCAAAAAACCGAGGAAATCGGTCTGAGTATTTACGGTCGGCGCTGCAAAGAAGAAGACCTCCTCAAGGACGGTGACCGAATTGAATTAACCGAACCGCTCCGAATCGATCCTAAAGAAGCCAGACGGCTTCGCGCTTTAAATAAACCGCTTTTGGCAACTCGAGGTCGGAAACATGCAAAATAAAATTTCACCCTTCGAATAAATACCTATTGCTGGTGGCAAAAACAGCATCGTCAATTTACGTATAATTATTTTTTGTGCTTAGAGGTTCAAAAATGCGACTCCTTCAAAAGGCTTTAACCTTTGACGACGTTCTCCTCGTTCCTGCATACTCGAACATACTTCCCCGCGAGACCGTCCTTTCCACACAATTCACCAGAGACCTCCGTTTAAACATCCCGTTCTGCTCTGCAGCTATGGATACGGTTACTGAAGCTAATTTGGCCATTGCCTTAGCTCAGGAAGGCGGCATCGGTATTATTCATAAAAACATGACAGCCCAGGCTCAGGCTGCCGAAGTTAATAAAGTTAAACGCCACGAAGCAGGCATGGTTGCCGACCCGATCACCATCGGTCCGGACATGATTGTTGCCGACGTGATTCGTCTGACTCGCGAACACAACATTTCCGGTCTTCCCGTTGTTCAGGGCGAAAAAGTCCTCGGTATGGTTACACACCGCGACCTTCGCTTCGAAGACCGCATGGACGCCAAGATCAGTGAAATCATGACACCGGCCGAGCGCCTGATCACGATTAAAGAAGGCGCCACACTCGACGACGCTAAGAAACTGATGCACGAGCATCGCCTTGAAAGAGTTCTGGTTGTTGACGACAACTTCCACCTTCGCGGCTTGATGACCGTCAAAGACATCATCAAAGCAACCGAACATCCGTATGCTTCCAAAGATAAACACGGCAAACTGCTTGCCGGTGCAGCTGTCGGCGTCGGAGCCGGTACGGAAGAACGTGTCGAACTGCTGGTTGACGCCGGCGTCGACGTATTGGTTGTTGATACAGCCCACGGCCATTCTCAGGGCGTGCTTGACCGCGTCAAGTGGGTTAAGCAGCACTATCCTCAGGTTCAGGTTATTGGCGGAAACATTGCTACTGCCGCTGCTGCTCTGGCCCTCGTTGAAAACGGTGCAGACGCTGTTAAAGTCGGCATCGGCCCGGGTTCTATTTGTACGACTCGCGTTGTTGCCGGTGTCGGTGTTCCGCAGATTACTGCCGTCTCTAACGTTGCCGAAGCTCTTCAAGGCTCCGGTGTTCCTCTGATCGCTGACGGCGGTATCCGCTTCTCCGGCGACGTCGCAAAAGCCATCGCAGCCGGTGCCAATACCGTCATGATGGGCGGTATGTTTGCCGGTACTGACGAAGCTCCGGGCGAAATCATTCTGTATCAGGGCCGCTCCTACAAGAGCTACCGCGGTATGGGCTCTCTCGGCGCTATGAACAAAGGCTCTGCCGACCGTTACTTCCAGGACAACAATAACGGCAATGTTGATAAGTTTGTACCGGAAGGTATTGAAGGTATGGTTCCCTACAAAGGAAGCGTTCTTGCCATCATCTATCAGATGTGCGGCGGCCTTCGTTCTTCTATGGGCTACTGCGGCTGCCGTACGATTGATGAGATGCGCAGCAAAGCCTGCTTTGTTGAAATCACATCTGCCGGCTGGCGTGAATCTCATGTTCACGATGTGAAGATCACGAAGGAAGCTCCGAACTACAGACTGGAACATTAATTTCCCTACATGTCTGAAATTTCGGATTAATATGACGGACAAGAGTCGACTCGAGTTTTATAGACTCGGGCCGACTTTTGTTTTTAATTGATATTTAGCGAAGATGAACCACGATCGAATTTTAATTCTTGACTTCGGAAGCCAAGTCACGCAATTGATTGCGCGCCGTATTCGTGAAGCTCACGTTTACTGCGAAGTCCACTCCTGCGACGTATCGGATGAATTTATTAAAGAATTCAAGCCGAGCGGCATCGTCCTGTCCGGCTCTCACATGAGCGCTTATGAAGAATCTACGGACCGCGCTCCGAAGGCCGTCTTTGAAATCGGTGTTCCGGTTTTAGGCATTTGCTACGGCATGCAGACAATGGCTGAGCAGCTCGGCGGCAAGGTTGAAAACGGTGCTCAGCGTGAGTTCGGCTACGCAGAAGTTCGTGAACACGGCCACACAAAACTCTTGAAGAATATATCCGACTTTACGGATAAAGACGGCAAGAGCTATCTGAAGGTTTGGATGAGCCACGGCGACAAAGTCACTGAAATGCCGCCGGGATTCAAACTGATGTGCTCGACTCCGACTTGCCCCATTGCCGGTATGGCTGATGAGGGAAGAGGCTTCTACGCTGTTCAGTTCCACCCGGAAGTCACACATACTGAAAAGGGCCGTGAAATTCTTGAGACATTCGTTCTTAAGATCTGCAAAGCCAATCCCGACTGGGTTATGGGCAACTTCGCACAGGAAGCGGTTGAAAAAATTCGCCATCAGGTCGGTAAAGACGAAGTTATTCTCGGTCTTTCCGGCGGCGTCGATTCTTCCGTTACCGCTGCCTTGATTCATCGTGCTATCGGCGATCAGCTGACCTGCGTCTTCGTGGATAACGGTCTTCTTCGTCTGCACGAAAGAGAGCAGGTTGCCCAGACTTTCCGTGACAACATGGGTATGAAGCTGATTGTGGTTGATGCTTCCGACCGTTTCATGGATGCTTTAGCCGGAGTTACCGATCCCGAAGCCAAACGTAAGATCATCGGTCGTCTGTTTGTCGAAGTTTTCCAGGAAGAAGCTGAAAAACTTCAGAACGCTAAGTGGCTTGCTCAAGGCACCATTTATCCTGACGTCATTGAATCCAACGGTGCTAAGACTAAGAAGGCTCAGACTATTAAGTCTCACCATAACGTCGGCGGCTTACCCGATACACTGCATCTGAAGCTTCTCGAACCGCTTCGCGAACTCTTCAAAGACGAAGTTCGTGAACTTGGTATCGCTCTGGGACTGCCGGCTGAAATGGTTTATCGCCATCCATTCCCCGGACCCGGCCTCGGTGTTCGTATTCTCGGCGCTATCAAGCGCGAATACGCCGATCTTCTGAGAGAAGCCGATGCGATCTTCATTGAAGAACTTCGCAACGCCGGCTGGTACGACAAAGTCAGCCAGGCTTTCGTTGTCTTCCTGCCGGTTAAGAGCGTCGGTGTGATGGGCGACGGCAGAACATACGACTGGGTTGTCAGCCTGAGAGCTGTTCAGACCAGCGACTTTATGACTGCTAAATGGGCACATTTGCCGTACGATCTCCTTGGCAAGGTTTCCAATCGCATCATCAACGAGGTTAAGGGCATTAATCGCGTCGTTTATGATGTATCAGGGAAACCCCCTGCCACGATTGAGTGGGAATAAAAATCTTCAATTTCTAGGTATTTCCTAAGCATTCGGGATGATTCAGAAGTCATCCCGTTTTTACATTTAAAATCAATAAAAAAGCCGTTTTTTCGCTTTCAGAATCTTTCACTTTCTTTCAGTATCTTTTAGCCTCTAGCAAGCCTATTTCAATGGCATTTTTGATGGTATAGAATTTTTCTTGAAAAAATTTGATGGTATTTCAAGAGATTTTTGACAACCCTTGATGGTATTTTGAAAATGGCACTCACCGATAAGGCAATAAAGGCGCTGAAGCCTGGAGAAAAAACGTACAAAGTGGCCGACAGAGATGGGCTTTATTTATCTGTTGCTCCCTCCGGCACGATGTCCTTTCGTTTTAATTACCGTTACAACAACCGCCAACAAACCGTGACGCTGGGCAAGTATGGAGAGATCACGCTGGCACAGGCGCGAGAAAAACTCCTGAAGGCAAAAGCCGATCTTGCCGCAGGGATTTCTCCGGCAAAAAAGAAACAAGAAATTAAAAATACTCTCGCGGAGAACAGCTTCTCTGTCTGGCTGGACAAATACACTGAAGAGTGCGGAGTCGCAGACTCAACAAAAAAGATGCGGGGCTATGCCATCGATAATTATCTGCGGCCGGCCTTAGGAAAAATGTCGCTCTTTGAAATCACTGAGAACGAGGTTAGGGCATTAGCAGAAGATTTGGTGAAACAGCAGGCACCGAGTACGGCGCTACTTTGCCGCATGATTATTAAAAACGTCTATACCTTTGCTTCAATGCACGGCGGACCGAAGTTAAAAAGCCCGACGGATTTTGTTCGTCCTAGCTCAATCCATACGATCAAGTCAAGAACCAGAGCAATGTCACCAAGTGAAATTGGCTACGTTTTAAACGGGATCGAACAAAGCTCATCAGACATCAGCTCAAAGAGTGCGTTTAAGCTGATTTTGCTGACACTGCTCCGGAAATCCGAAGTTATTAACGGAGTTTGGAGTGAGATTGATTGGAATGAGAAAACATGGCGTATTCCGGCTCATCGCATGAAAAACAAAAGGCCACACAATGTTTATTTGAGCAAACAGGCGTTCGATATTCTGGTTTGTCTGAGAACGCTGAGCACGTGTAAGAGCGATTTTATTTTTCCGGCAAAGTACGGCCTAAATAAACCTATGGCCACGTCCACCCCGAACCGATTATTAGAGCTCGGGATAGCAAATGCTAAGAAGGCCGGGATTGAAATAGAGCCCTGTACGATTCATGACCTCCGGAGAACCGCCAGCACACTTTTAAACGAGGCGGAATTTAATTCTGACTGGATTGAGGCGTCGTTGGCTCATGTTGCCTCGGGCGTGAGAGCTGTTTATAACGTGGCGGATTACGCTCCTCAGCGGCGCCGGATGCTTCAGGCCTGGGCAGACATGGTTGACAAATGGCAGAAAGAGTATCAGCTTCGGGAATAAGAATTGCACAGAGCACGATACCTCGTACCCAATTCAATTGTGAAATTAAGTTTCAATAAAATAAAACGAGGTACTATTAAGAGGTATCATTCCTTTTTTAACCAACCTAGGAGGTAGCTATGCCAGAAGTTGTAAAAAACGTTCTGTCTGGAATGTCCCTCTTGGGGATATTAGGGTACGATTTTGTGTACCCTGTCGCTCCTAAATCTCCATTTAAAGAGGCTAAAAGGGCGCTTTCTAACGACAGACAAATAATAGAGAGAGACATCGCCAACGCTGCGAGGAGGATTAGGTATGACGCGGAGACAAACAGGCGCCAAGGTTACCCAGGCTAAGGACCGCAGCGAGATACAAGTCGTTCAGCAGGAAGAGGACACCCCTCTTCCTCCAGCAGAGGAGCTGGAGCGTCTAAAGCGAATTGACGACGGGCTCGTGACCAAAACCATTGAAATGGTAGAGGTCGAAAATAACTTTAGAAGAAAGCGACAGAATCGCGTGGATTTATTTGTCTTTGCCGAAAGAATTTTGGCTTTGTTAATTGTCGCTGCCATAACCGGCGTTGCGTTCTATGCCTCATATCTTTTAGGTATGGCAGGACATGAGTGGCCCGCATGCGTAATAAGCGGGGGAACTCTCGGCATGATCATATCGGCAATTTTTAAACGCAGATAACAAAGAGCCCCGCCAAATCAGCGGGGCCAATCTTTTAACTTGGCAGTTTAAAGTTCATTATGTAATCGTAGTCATAACGAGCCTGTCGGCCCAGAGTGAATTGCGGAATGATTTTTTTGTCCCGCTCCCAGCGCCAGAGAGTCGTGGCACTGATCCTCAAGATTCTCATGACATCTTGTCTTGTCAATTTTGGCTTCCCGAAGTCCATTCCTTTTTCATTGTTGTTCATCACGCCACCTTCTCTAAATATCTAAGCACCAAATCCTCATCCAGCTCATGCACGCCGTGCGGGAGGCCTAGTTTCTCCCGGCGCTCGTGTTCGTCATCAATAAGCTTCTTGACCGCCATGAATTCACGTACTGTCCGGCGAGGAGCCGTCTCTAATCCTTCTCTCAAAATGCTGCAGATTTCGGCACCGACATCACGCAAAACATCCAGCTCATGGGCTGTTCCTACATAGTGACTTGTGGTCTTTTTCGCATTTTTACGATTGAGAATGTCATTTAATGCATGCAGTGCTTCCTGGAATCGCTCAAAGAATTCTTGTTTGGCTTCTTCCTGCCCTTTGAGACGTCTCAGGTACACGACGATTCCGCCCCAGTTGAGAAAATCTTGAATGCAGTGCATGTGATCATCCGTTGCATCACCGCGGGGCAGTGTGATTTCAATAATCAAAGCGGTTCTGTTCACGATAGATTTCAGCTCAGTGACCATTGCGTCGGAGTAGTGGGATCCGGGCAAACGAATCTTTATCGGGCGGTGCGGTTTACGAGGTTTCTTGTTCGACGGCATTGCCTTCCTCCTCCTTAAAAAATCCCAGCCAAAATCTGTTTGTTCCCGCCTTGTTGGCAGCGGGCTTTTTGTCTCCTAAGAGCGGCTGGCGTTTGAGCACGTAAAGCAGCTCCGCCAGCGTCACGTCTTTGTCGGCCCATTTGAAAATCAAAGTCCCGTTCGGCTTGAGAACTCTCCAGGCTTCGTCAAAGATCTTTTTCATGCCGACATGCCACTCTTTTTCCAGCACACCGTAGCTTTTCCCCATGTCGGAGGTTTTGCCGCAGTTAATGAGGTGCGGAGGATCGAGCACGACGAGATAAAACGAGTTGTCCGGAAACTCGAGCTCCCTGGCGTCCATCAACTTGTCCGGGTGAATTTCAAGTTTTTTGTATTGCCGCGTCCAGTGAGTTTCCCAGCGAATATCCCCGAAGAGCACGTTTGCATTGTCTTTGTCAAAGTAGAACATCTTTGGGCCGCACATCGGATCAAGAATCGGTTTCATCTTTGTGCTCCGTCGCGTTCGTAATCAAAAAACAGATTTGCCGTGATCCGGCACAGAGTCCGTCCGATCATGCCTGTCCACCTCGGTTCATTGTTGAGTGCTGCCAGAAGGTCTCTGTCGTTTGCCTGATGCTCAAGCAGCTGAACAATATCCCGGAAAACTCGGCCCTGCTGCGCGGGATCTTTCTCGCGCTTGGCAATGAACTTCTTGAGGCTCGTTAAATAAATTTGATTCAGTTTCTGTGTCATTTTCTTTTCCGTTGTAACTAGAAGCCTCCTGTCCCCGGTTGCCTGGCTGCCTAAGTTCTGGTTAAAGAATGGAGCAGGGGGCTTGTAGTTACATTTTCGATAAGTGCCGGTCTGTTCCCGGCTGTCACTCTTGTCTGATAATTAATTTGCGAGTTAATCATTCAAACAGGAGAAAATATGTTTATTGATCCCATCGTTCACATCGACAGCCCTCTTTATGTTGAAGCTGAGTATCAGGACGGAGGAGAACTTCTTGTTTGGCTTTCGATCGGATTACGGCTCCTTGTTCGTGACGTTTTCTTGGAGGAATTTCTTGAGCTGCAGCGGGAGGCTGACCATCAGACCATAGTGCATCTGATAGCCACTCATCGGCGCCAGTGGGTTTAACTGGAATGTAAAGCCGTCCCTCAAAGGCATACTCTTTTCCATCCAGTTCTATGATCGTGACGCGACGGAGGTCGTTAAGACGACGGCCTCCTATGCTTTTCTCAAAAGCGATCATTGACTTCCCAAGAAGCCACAATCCGAGCCTGAAGCAAGCCAGCCTAATTTTTGATCTTAGAAAATCCATAGAACCCTCGTTGTTTGTGGTCTTTTCCTCAGAGTTGTTGGGCGCCGGTCTTTCCCGGCTGTCACTCCTATCGGATAATTAAGAGGTCTCAATTCATCAACTACCGAAAGGAGAAGAAAATGGTTCTTGAAAACGCCATTTGTGAAACTACTGCGGACTGTCAACAGCTCGCTAAAGAGATCGTGTTTGCCATGCTGCAAAGCGGGGTTATAAAGATCAACCCAGTTAACCTCGAATTTGGATATGACACAGAGCCTTCTGAGATGGATTACACCCATATTCACAGCCGCGCAAAGTATTTACACGCCCTTATCGCAAGACTCTCATTGGCAATCCAAGGAGAAGAGGACAAGTTCCGGGAGAGAATTTCACCGCAGCAGAAATGATTCATGGATTTCTTTCCATTTCTCCACCATCTTTGGGTCTAATTTGGCGAGCTCTTTAGTTTCTAATTGAACTCGAGCGGCCCAGGCGACGATGTCATCAGCTACAAAGAGCGGATTCCCGCAGGTTCTACCGCCCTGAGCTGCTCTCTCTATCTTCGATAGATAATCGGAGATAGAGAGCCTGAGGGCTCTGATCCGTTCCTCTTTGGAAGCCTCTGCCGCTCTGACTGGTGCCGGGACATCTCCGGTAACGGTCGACTCATCAAAGAAATCCTCTTTGATCCGGGCGTTGAAGAAACACATGCCTAATTTCCCGTCAAGGTCATAATCAACGAAAATCAGTACGGATTGAGCGTTTCCGTTCTTAGGATCGTTGGCCGCGCTCTCAAGCCTTTTTATCCCTTTTTCGCAGCACTCTCTTATCGTGTCATAAGTAAGTTCACAGTTTGGTGATGATGCCTGGATGGTTTGGGCCATTGCCGCCACAAATTCAGGTCTAAGTTTTTTCATGATTGCTCCTCTCCAGTTTGATCAGTCTCAATAAAGTCCCTCAAATCAACGAGCAGGCTGTAGTCCACGCCGCGGATTTTGAATTGGACGTCGTAGCCTCCGGTGAAAACACCTTTCTGCTCTTTGTCCGGGAAGAGGATGAACGTCTTGTTTTCTTTGTTAGCCTCGTCCTCCAGCAGGCGAACAATGTGGTCACGGGTTTCTTCTGCTTCCTGGCAGTCGATGGCGCCGGCCTCGAGCTGGCGGTCCATGACAAACTGGAGGAGGGACGGGAGACATTTAGGATCGAGTCTTTTCATCACTCTCTCCCCAGGAAGATTTCGCGGAACTTCTCGTTGTTCGTTCCAAGGTGTCTGAGCCTGAATAGCTCAAAGAAGCCGTCTTCATTAGGACTCAGAGTGACTTCAGCCCCAAAAAAATCACCGGCCACGAACTGACAGTTTCCTTTCTTGTAAACACTGTCAATGAAGTCTCTGTCGCGGATAATGCAGCGGAATTCTTTGTAGGGGAACTCAAGATCCTTGAAAACCCAACCGACGGGTTCATGAAAATCCGGGCTTATAAGCCAAAGTTTCTTAAGCTCGCAAGGATTGAAATCGTGACTAAGGTTCACCGGTTCCCAGGCGACGAATTTCTCTTTGTCCTTGTGTATGAACCCGAGGGAGTCTCGAAGTTCAGAAGAAAACTTGTAAACAAGCCACGGAATTTTGTCTTTCCGGCTGATGACCAGGAAATACTGATAATCGCTGTAATCATCAAGCGGGATGGCGCCCGTGTGGGTGAGTTTGATGTTCATTTATTCCTCTTCTTCTGTCCTCGGCTTCGGGGCGTACAAAACGCCGACACTCTTAGATCGAAAGTGACCTCGAAAGCGACTTCGGAGCTCATATTTCGTCCTTCGGTAGCTGGGCCAAGTAACGAGACAGAACCATGATGCAGTCTGTGAACAGGCTGCGGGTGTCGGGCGGAGGATAGGGATTGGAACCCACGCAGGAGCCCAGAAGGGCGACCAACTCGACGACGCTTTCTCTTGTGAGACGGTGGTCGTTGGACATCAGGGCGTTGAGAATGTTTTCGGTGCTGCGGAGCAGACGGCCGAAACTTTCACCGCTCCAAACCAGGAGCTGGCGGGCGCTTTCGTTGACTAATGTGGCGTCGACGTTGGAGAAGAAGATCCAAGTCGGAAGGTTGTTTTCGGATGTGTTTGTCATGATGAATCCTCTTAATAACGATTGTTATAATAACAAATCAAATCATCAATGACAAACGTTATTGTTTTTAATGCTCAGCATTCGATTTCTTCGAGAATGGGGTTTTATCGCTTGTTTTATTGAGATAATTTGGGAATAACTCAATGAACTAAGGAGATAAAATGGGATTCTTCAAAAACCTCTTTCGCAAGTTTTCGCAACCTGAGCCAGAACCTATGGCGTCTAATTCGCTAGATATTTCCATATCAAGCGAGTGCTATGAAGTTAAACCAAAACAACAAACCTCTGAGGAATTAGTGATGGCCGATATTGGCGGCTATCAGAGCCTGTCAGGAGGTTATGTCACTTATTCAACATTTAAGGTCAGCGGAATAAGTCCAAAAACAAACAGGAAAAATACTCGTCAATTTAAAGCAAGAGACGAAGATGACGCTATCAAGTTGGCTGTAGAGGCAGGCTTGAGAGAGCCTTTTTCAGTTAGTCCTGTCCCCAATCGTGAGGCTACAGAAAATCAGCTCAACTATGCATTGTCTTTAGGAGCTCAGTTCCCAGCCGACGTCTGTTTTGATGACATCTCTTGCATCATCGATAGGATTGTTTCTGAAGATGAGCTTCCACCTCACCCGGGGTTGGTAAGTTGGGCTCTTGATTCCGGGATCTTTTTTTCGAGATTCGCTAATCAAGAAAAATTAATCGGAATAATGCTGAGGCAGCTACAAGGGGAAGACAAATGGACCTTTTATAGCTATTTGGTTTATTGCGAAATTTCAGGAGAAGAAGCATCCGATGGGCGTATCGAGACTTTTTATGACTCACTTCAAGAATACGGAAAACAAGTTGAAGGGCGCCCCGATTTGAAAAAATCATTCAATGAAAACGACAGAAGCAATCACTATACGAAGATCTACAAAACCACAAAACAGTGGCTTGTGGATCACGAAATAATTTGATTTCGTTAATTCGATTAGGGTCCTCATCTGCGCTATTCATAGCGCAGAGTAACGAGGGGGACCCTAGAGTTTCCTATATTTTCTGTGTTCTAACATGGTTCCTATGATTTCAAACTGGTGCCGCTCTGAACTGATCGTTGAATAATCATCGTTTAAAGGGACGAATTCATATTGCAATTTACCGGATGAATCGGGGCCTAATTCTCTAATCTTTCTAAAAATTGGCTCGTTATTATCAATCTTGACAATCACAAAATCGCCCGGGATCGGAGGAACTTCAGGATCAATAATCACTCTATCTCCAACTTCAAACTTTGGCATCATTGAGCTGTCTTTAATAGCTACAGCAAAAGCGTTATCGCTTATTTTCATATCAGTTAAAAGATATTGGGATAGCATCGTATTTATAGGCTTTCCAATGTCTTTAAACTCAATGAGGGGAATTTTTTTAGTACCGATTTCGGCGGGTGATAACGCTTCTTGTCCGGAATAAACAGGACGAGGTAAACCTATGCCATTAGCAAGCCAACCAGCATCGTAGCCGAAAAGTCTAGACAGTTTTGCTGCGTAATCCCCTCTGAGATTTTTGGTTCTACCAGTACACCAGAAAGCAATGGTAGCCTGAGACGCCCCCATTCTTTTAGCCAGTTCGTATTGAGAAAGGTTGTTTTCTTTCAATACCAATTTAATTCGATCTGATAAAGCCATAAATAACTCCTCTAACAAACTGTATAACGATTGTTAATTAGAGATGTATTTACCAATTTAATAACGGATGTTATTATTCCAGTCATTAGAGATATGGAGTTATTAAATTGCTCACTCGAGATCCTGCGTCAAAAAAAGATTTAGCCAAAAAAGTTCTATTCGAACTCGGGGGCGCTAAGGAAGCTCAAAAGATTTTTCCTGATGTTTCGATTGCCTCGATTTATTTCTGGAAGTCTCGCGGTATTCCTATCGATAAAGAAAGGTATTTAAGGGCGAAGTTTCCTGAACTCCGCGTTTGGAAAGACTTCCCAATAAGTTTCGAACCTTAATAGAGCAGTCCCATCCCAAAGGAAAAACAACCATGACAGACGATCAAAGGAGAGTCGCCAGACAGCGGCTCGACAAACAGCGCCGGCAGCTTGACTCCCGGAAATTCTCTTTCAACCGAATGCCTTGGCGCAAGCGGATGGCTTACGCACTGCTGTTGTTCATCTACATAGTGCCGTTGGCAATCACGGCCGCGCTTGCGCTCGACAAGGTTTTCTAGGAGAAGGTCATGGCCAAAGAATCCAAACAACTGATCGGCGCTCTTTTGATGCCGATAGGTGGCAGCTCGCTTCCGGTCGGCAGACTCGTCAAATTAACGGACGATCTGGAGAGCTTCCGTGAGCTAATTGACTGCAAAACCATTGAGCACTTGTCTATGGGATGGGCGCCGGGAGTTGTCCTGGACGCCTTCATGGACGAGGAGGGCATGCTGGCAAGAAAACCCTATTTTGTATTCCAGGGCACGAAGTTTTTCGGCAATGTGCTTCTGCTGCGCAGAGGCAAGAACAGTGATTCTGACTCACTTCTCTTTAATGATTTCATGGCGATTGCTGAGCTTTGCTACGCGTTCGATATGACAGGCGAATGGGGGATCAAATGAGCACACCTTGTTTTTTACTTCACATCGGCCCGTGCTGTGTTGCCGAAGCCAAAGGCGTCGAAGAACTGGAAAAGCGCCTTCATGCAATTGACTATGAGCTCTGTTGGCTAAAGCAGCTTTCCAAAGGCTATAAGAACGGCGTCTCTCGCGGAGCCATTGCAATCTCAGTGGGCGCAATGCGTTATGTGAAGCTCTTGAATCCTCCCCGCAGCACTCCGGACATTTTGGAGCTCTGGTGCAGAACATTCAATCTGGACGTGATGACGATTCTCTACAGAGAGGAAAGACCTGCAGACGATAAGTTCGGATTCCCGGATGTTTTTCCGGACATGTTCCCGGCAAGAGGATTCCTCAAATCCGGTTGTCAGACATACGAAGAGTTTTGCACGAAGGCGCTGGTGAAGATCGGCGAAGGCCAAACGATTGAAGTTCCGGAAGACAGCCCGTGGAATCCATGGGCCGAGGCCCGTAACAAACGCTGGGCGTCTAGATATTGGCTCGGCGGATACAGCGAACTGGCAAAGGAGAAGGACCATGACAAGTAAAGAGAGCCTCTTTGCAATCCTGAACGCCGTTGGCGGTCTCATGTTCCTGGCCGTACTGGTGACGGTTTGCCTGGCGATGGCTGCGGCGCCGGTAGCGGTGTTTATTTGGCTTGTCTATTTAATGCTCAAGTTTTTGGGCGTGTTTGCGTAAAAGTTTCGGTCTTCTCCCGGCGGTTCTCTTTTCGTCATGTTCACCTACGCCGGGAGAAGGCCTCTCAACCGAAGAAGAAACATCATGACTAATCAAAATCAAAAAACGGACATCTTGGCCGTCAAGCTCGTGCCGGGCCCGAACGGCGCCCCGCTGGGCAAAGTCATCCGAGTAAACAACATCAGGGAGGCCGCTGAAAAGCATATCTCAACAGATTTGAGAGACGTCACCAGCAGGTATATCGATGTGGCATTTGATCTTCCTGTGAGCGCGGTTTTCAGCACACAGAAGGCCGAACGTTCCATTCACTTCGCAAACGTCACACTTCCGGGATCCGTCCTGTTGTTCGACAAGGATGAGGACTGCCGCGTACGGTCGCTCTCCCGGGCGCAAATCCACGCCATAGCTTATTTCTGCGCCTCCTTCAGATATTCGGAGGAATAGCCATGAGCACACCTGCATTCAAGATCCTGCATGGCACGGTCATTATCGGAGACGCCAAGGGCCCGTTAGAGCTCAAAGTGCTTCTCGACCGGCATATCAAAGAGATGAACTTGCTGGCCTCCATTGTCACCGTCGCAATCAACAGCGGTGACTTTCAAAAGGTGATGATCGAATCACTGCCGAGACTGCAGCTTCTCAGCAAGCTCACCATTCCTACTGAATCCTTTGCGGTCTTTAGACAGTGGAGCAACCTGCACATGGACAGCCAGTTCGCAATTGTTTATTCAGTAGAAGATCCTTCCGACTGTTTCGTGATCAGCGGAGAAGCAGCCGTCTCCTACGGAGAGGAAGAAGGGGATCCGAGAACATACGAGGAACTCAAAGAGTTCTATACAGGCCAAGGCGCCGGCATTCAATCCCACTCCGTCAACTGAGGGCACAGCATGATCATCGAACTAACTCACAAAGAACCGTTCCCGTTTGCCAATCATTACGAGAACTTGTCTAAGCAGCGCTACTTCAAAAAGTATTTCGTGAAACTCTTGGGCATCCCGGAAGTTCAGTTAATGCGTCTGGGCGCAGACGTTGAAGCCGACCGCGCTTATTTGTTCAACAAGTTTCACAAGGTTGAGCAGAACTACGAGATCGAGGCATGGGAGCCAATTGAGAGCTACCGAATCGCCGGAGAGACGGCATGAATACGAACCTCCCAATCTCTCAGGCTGATCTTGAGGCGATGAGAATCGGGCCGGCTCGCGCAGCCGCCGAAATGGAAGGGTCCTGGGCGATGACCGTGGATGCGCGTGAACCCCGCAGCGGGACTAAGAAAGACTTCCAGAGCGCTCTCATGCAGGCCGGGCTACTGCAGGGCACCGGCAATGTTCAGCCGACGGCAATCTACGGCACCACATTAAAGCTTTATTCCTACGACGAAATATTTTCTCCAAAGGAGACGACAAATGGCAAGACAGAAGACAACAGAAGTCAGATCGACAGCGCTGAATCTCACGGACAAATTCGAGATTCCGCTTCTCTCGATTGCGATCCAGCACGAAATCAACCGCATCAACGAGACACAGCGCAGAACCAAGGACAGCCGCAAGAAACTCAATCAGAACTTCGCACTGGAGACTTACGAAGGAATCCTGAGAGCGATCGAGGGTGCTCAATGAGCAGGAAAGACAAGATCAAGATCAGCGTCGGCGAAGCCTACTGGGTGCTCGGAATGTTCAAGAAGCTCCGGAGAAACGCAGCCCTCTGATCTGGCATCAGCGTTTCGAGAACATTTTTGAGAAGAGCCGGCTCACAAAAAACATCAACAAGGCTGTTTTTACATTGACGGACCCCTATAGGTTCTTTTCATTTAGATATTGGATTCGGGTTCCGGAAGACCCGACAAATTGCATTCCCGACGGCTGGCTATTGTGCGACGGCGGCCGAAGAAACAAAGGAGAAATTGATAATGAAAATCGTACTCACACATACGGAAGAGTTCCCGTTTGACTGCTATGAGGGCAACTTGGCCAGCGGTCTCTATTACGGCAGCTATCTCGTCAAATTCAAAGATTGCGCCCATCCGGAGCTGATGTTTGTCACGGAGTCTCAGGAGTTCGAGGACTGCTGCGCACTGGAAAACGATTCAAACATCGTTGAAAGAGATCAGGCCGATGAAATCGAGGCATGGGAGCCTGTCGACGCTTGCGAAATCGTCTCCGGAGAACACTACATGCCATCGCTCACCAGACCCGAGCTCCTCCTTCTCAAAACTTGTCTGAAACGAGGCGGATTCAACTTGCCTTTGGAATGGCGCGGGATGGCAAAGCAGCTATTCGCGAGATTTGACAAGGATCTGCAGGGAGAAATCCAGCTCGGAAACGATGTCCGGAAATCAAATTAAGAATCAACAGAGAGATTCATCATGAAACGATCAGAAAGAAGTTACGCAAAGATATTCACCGGGAAGTGGCGTTCCCGCTCCTTCCGGACATTGAGAGGGAATCCGTGGGCAATTGTTCTGCAGGACTACTTAATGTCTTGTCCGGCCTCAGAGATGTCCGGAGTGTTCTACATGCCCAAATACCTTATTGAGGGCGAACTGGGGATTCCGCACGACGAGCTCGAAAACGCAATCAAGATCCTCGAAGAGGCCGACTTCTGCCGCTTCTACGATGACGAGTATGTGTTTGTCTACAACATGGCCCGTTACCAGATTGCCGACGCCCTGAGCCCCGATGACAACCGCTGGAAGCCCCTCATGAGAGACATTGAGGAAATGCCGGACAACATCCGTCGTGAATTCATTATTCGCTACAACGATGATTTCAACCTTGGCTATCGGATTATCCGCAAAGCAGCCGAGCCGACGGCGCCGGTGCAGAGTGCGCCTCAGGCCGAAAACAATCAAGCCGAAGGTAAGCCCCTTACAACTTGTCAGAGCACGGAAGACAAGGGCCTTGGAGCTACTTCCGAATCTGAAATCAAGCTCCTTAATTCTCAAACTCAACCAGAATTAGAGCCCCTTGTTTTAGAAAGTGAAGCCCCTTGCAAGGGGCTTACAAGGCCCTTACAAGCCCCTTGTAAGCCAGTAACAGTAACAGAAACAGTATCAGTAGCAGTAACAGAAGAAGAAGTGCCGGTCGGCAAGCGCCGACCTGCCACTTCACGACCTCGACAGGCCACGCACCGTTTCGACTTGTCGGAATTGCCGGATGAATGGCGGCAGCAGTGCGAAGAACTCAGGCCTGATCTCGATCCCCTCAAGGTTTTCGCCGAGTTCGTGTACTACTGGCAGACCGTGAGCAGCTCGAAAGGGCTCAGAAGCGATGACGGCTGGCGCCGGACTTGGCTCAACCACATCAAATCCGTCAAGCAAAACGCCGGGAACATCAAAAACGGCTCGGCACGCGCTCCCGCTCCGGTAACGCCGCCTCCGAGCTTGTCTGAAGCAGCCATGGCCGAAATGCAAAAAATGAGGTTTTGAACATGAACGACGCAATGAACGGAATACCGCAATCAATGCCCGATAACCTTCCCTGGGCTTGGGCCGACTATTGCGAAAGAAACCGTCCGGACCTCGATGTGAGCAAGTTGTTTTTCAACTTCCAGCGCAAAAACAACTTCGACATGACGATCCTGCGCACTGAAGCGGAATGGTTCAAGCACTGGAGCCGGTTTGTCGATTGGACGTTTGCCTCGCCTTGGAACATCCCCAGAGACCCCTTTGGCCGTCCGATCAGAAGCGATCCATTTGCCTACAACAAAGTTCTCAGGGAAAAACGAAACAACAGACACAGCAACAGAGGGAGTCAGTCATGAAGGCGAGCGAATTTGAGAATTTCTTTTTCTACCTTACGGACAAGTGCCGGGCGCTCAAGGGCAAGGAAATCACTCCGGAGCTGAAAAGCACTTGGGAGCTTGTCTTTGCACCCATTGCCTTCCATGACGCGATAGCAGCTGTGAACTACTGGATCGGCAATGAAACGTTCACTCCGACGCCTGCCGAGCTGATCTCTGTCATTCGAGGAGAGTGGGAGCGGCGTAACCGGATTGTCAGCCAGCAGGCCCAGCTTGATTCCATGCCTCCTCTGTCTCGAGTTTCGATGTCGGACGAAGACAAAGAGCTTGTCAGAAAACTCGATCACATGCGCCGCTGGAGAAAAGCGCGTCCGCAGCCGCCGACATTCTGGATCAGAAAACTGCTCGGAGAGTTTCTGACGAACCGCTCCCATGTCACAGGTCCTCAGAGGCGTTCTTTGGTAGCAGCCGGAGCGATTGATTCGGAAGGACAGCCGACAGGCGCCTATGAACCTGCATACGCAGATTGGTTTGAACTGCAGGGCGAACGAGAAGAAGAAGCTCGTATCGGCCTTGCATCTTAAAAAGGCATGAAAAATGAAGATGAAGATGAAGACTTACGTCGCCATTAGCTGGACGACCCAGATGCTTTTCTCTTTTGGTTTGGCATTAGGGATCAGTTCTGGAGGAATGTTTTTTGTTGAAAACTTTTCAATCGTTTTTCTGGAAGAGGAACCTAGTCCGGAGACTATGTTATCCGCAACATTGGCGGGAGCTTTATTGCTGACTGTGTTTGTTCTTTGGGCAAAAAGCCTACATGACAAATTTAAACGCAGAGAAAAAGAGCTTAGTAAGAAAAACTTGTGAGGCTTTTACCTATAAGCCCAAAAATCCGAGAGAGAAGGGAAGATCATGAAGCAGACAAACAAGGGACGAGTAATCGACATCACAATTCCAATTAAACCGGTTCCGAAGGCCCGCCCTCGGTTTTCCAGCGCAGGCCATCAAGTATTTACGCCGTCTAAAACACACGCAGCCGAAAACACAATCGCAGTTCTTGTGCTGAACAAAATGAAGCTGTCCGGAATGCAGATGATCGCCACCGGCCCGGTCAAAGTGACTGCCGAGTTCTTTTTCAAAACGGCAGAAAAGCGCAAACACGAAACGGCAAAATCCTCTCGTCCGGATGTCGATAATCTTGGGAAAACCGTACTGGATGCGCTCAATGGAGTCGCGTTTAAAGACGATGGGCAAGTTTCAGAGTTCAATTGCTCTAAACGTTACGCAGAACAGGATAGCATTAGGCTCGTGATCGAGGAGCTGAGTGCTGCATGATGATTCGAGAAGAGATGTTTAGACGTTTGACGAATTGGCGCCGGGTTTATGGCGACAATGCGGCGCCGGCGGTGTCGATTACA
>ERZ860445.111-NODE-111-length-71089-cov-15.075049_pt1 | contig 71089 bp, 49 predicted proteins | sample MGYA00509977_ERZ860445 | MGnify/ENA primary metagenome ERZ860445 (study PRJEB30046, sample SAMN00715233) | human gut metagenome | study: EMG produced TPA metagenomics assembly of the A metagenome-wide association study of gut microbiota in type 2... | reverse complement strand
ACAAGGTTTCAGGGAACAAGGCCTTGTCAACTCGTCACCTGAAACCTTGTCAACTGCATACAAAAAAACGGGGAGACGTTTGTGAACGTCTCCCCGTTTTTTTGTGCTTTATTTCTTCGGAGTATTTTCCAATGTAGCTACAAGGAAATCGTAGAACTTGGATACGGTAGGAATCAGACAGCGTTCTTCGGGGGTGTGAGGACACTGAAGTGTCGGACCGAAGGAAATCATGTCTAAGCCCGGGATAACAGCACCGATAATACCGCATTCGAGACCGGCATGGATGACTTTCACTTCCGGTTCTTCGCCGAACTGTGCCTTGTAAGATTCTTTCATGGCATGGAGAATCGGTGAGTTGACATTGGGTTCCCATCCGGAATAACCGCCGCTGCGTACTACATGCATTCCTGCCATAGAGAAGCAGCTTTCGATAGCTGTGTTGCGGTAGTCTTTCATCGATTCGCGTGAACTGCGGGTAAGTACTTTCACTGCTGCCTTACCGCCACCGATTTCTACAATAGCCAGATTGGAAGAAGTTTCTACTGTATCGGGGATAGTAGGAATGAAACGTTCTACGCCGTTAGGACAAGCAAAGATAGCATCTACGAGATTGTCGCGAATTTCTTCGGGCACCATTGTAGCCGGAAGGTCTACACGTTCTGCTGTGAAGCTGATGCCTTCTTCGATGGTAGCAAATTCGTCACGCCATACCTGTTCGCATTCGCCTACGAAAGCCAATACATCTTCTACTTCGGTAGCCGGAACAGTGATGACTACTTCGCATTCGCGCGGGATGGCATTGCGCATGTTACCGCCTTCCCATGATACGAGGCAAGCCTCATCGTAGGTAATCACCTGATTGAGGAAACGTGCCATCAGCTTGTTGGCATTGGCATGTCCCCAGCCAATCTGGATACCGGAATGACCGCCACGCAATCCTTTCAATGTCACTTTCAATGCTACATCTTCCGGATCGGTAGGTTCTTCTTTGTATTCAAGAGTAGCAGTAAGGTCTTCGCCTCCTGCACAACCGATATAGAGTTCACCTTCGTCTTCTGAGTCGAGGTTCAAGAGAATATCTCCTTCGATGGTTCCGGGTTTCAATCCGAATGCACCGTACATACCGGTTTCTTCATCGGCAGTAATCAGTGCTACCAGCGGACCGTGTTTCAGAGTTTTGTCTTCCATTACGGCCATGATGGCTGCTACACCCATACCGTTGTCCGAGCCTAATGTAGTGCCTTTAGCCTTTACCCATTCACCGTCTACGTAAGGCTGGAGAGGATCGTTTACGAAATCGTGTACGGTTTCTTTGTTCTTCTGAGGAACCATATCCATGTGAGCCTGCAGAATCACTGTTTTGCAATCTTCCATACCCGGAGTAGCCGGTTTACGGTAGATGATGTTTCCGGCTTCGTCCTGGAAAGATTCTACACCTGCATTCTTACCAAACTCCAACAAGAACGCCTGAATTTTCTCCAGATGACCCGACGGACGGGGAATCTGAGTCAAAGAATAGAAATGCTTCCACACATTCTGTGGAGCTAAAGAAAGAATTTCATTCATTGGTTTAAAGTTTTTAAATTTTATGTTCTAATCAGTAGACAAGATAACAAGTGAACGAATAAACCGCTCCCGCTACCTTGCATACCTATATAAGTTTGAAACCAAACGTTCATAGGTATGAAAAAGACCCTGCACTTACTTCTTATTTGCAAGTGGCAAAGCCACTAATCCATATATGCCTAACAAAATTAATAAAAATGTTTGAACTCCATGTACCAAAAGAGCAAATATTCCGGCATCTTCTTTGCTGACACCATACATCATCATCATGGTGATGACCGCAAAATGCCATGCTCCGGCTCCGTTGGGAGTGGGAACAATGACAGCTATACTGCCGACTACAAAGAGTACAAGTCCAGCCATCCATCCTAAACCGGCAGAGAAACTGAAGCAGTAGAAGGTAATATAGAAGTGCAGGAAATAGCAAATCCAGATACCGATGGTATAGAGTATAAAGAGGAGGGGATGCTGCACATGACGTACTGAAAGACAGCCTTCCCAAATGTTGCGGAAAAGACCGCGTATCCTGACAAAGAGAGAGAGGTTTCGTATCATCCAGACTAATCCTACCAATACGGCTCCCAGACAAAGGAGGGTGATGTAGAAATTGGTAGAAGAAAAGAGCCTGAGGAAAAAAGTGGGATCGGTACCGGTCTGACGGAAAAAGGCAGCAAAGATGCCCGACTGCAACAGAAGGGTTACCAACGTAATAAGACCGATGCAGACTGTATCGATAATGCGTTCTGTGACCACGGTGCCCAAGGACTTGGGGAAGGATACGCCATCGTACTTGGCAAGGATGCCGCAACGGGAGACTTCGCCGATACGGGGGATGACCAGATTGGCTGCATAGGATACGAATATGGCATATACGCTATTGGACAGGCGGGGATATTCGCCCAAAGGAGCCAGTGCCAGATTCCATCGCCAGCCGCGCAGCAAATGGGCCAACACGCCAAAGACCAAAGAAAAGAGCATCCAGTCGTAACGCATTCCCCCGAACAATACATCGTGCACACGACTAAAATCGAAATCGTAATAGGTCCATATCAAAATGGCCGCTCCAAACAACAAAGGCAAAATGATTTGAAAGGATTTGTTCAGGAGCTTTGTTATTTTTATATCAGTTCGTTTCAAAACCTGTCTGTTTATTTAAGATTAATGCTTAACTTTGCATGATGCAAAGATAACATCTTGCCGGAATAATTCTTATATTAATATCGAGAAAATATATACGGAATGAAAACAGTAAAACCCAAAAAGTTTTTAGGACAGCACTTTTTGAAAGACTTGCAAGTGGCTCAGGATATAGCCGATACAGTGGACACCTGCCCTACGCTTCCGATTCTGGAGGTGGGACCGGGTATGGGAGTGTTAACCCAGTTTCTCATCCGGAAAGAACGACCGGTAAAGGTGGTGGAGCTGGATTTTGAATCGGTGGCATATCTGCGGGAGAACTTCGCACAGCTGGGAGACAACATCATCGAACAGGATTTCCTGAAAATGGACCTGTCTACCCTCTTCGACGGAAAACCGTTTGTGCTGACCGGAAACTATCCGTATAATATTTCCAGCCAGATTTTCTTCAAGATGCTCGACTATAAGGACCTGATTCCCTGCTGTACAGGTATGATACAGAAGGAAGTGGCAGAACGTATTGCCGCCAAACCGGGTAACAAGACTTATGGCATATTGAGTGTACTGATACAGGCGTGGTACAAGGTGGAATACCTGTTTACTGTGCACGAACATGTGTTTAACCCTCCTCCCAAGGTGAAGAGTGCCGTGATACGTATGACCAGAAACGAGGTGACGGAATTGGGATGCAACGAAAAGTTGTTTAAGCAAATCGTGAAGACTACGTTCAACCAGCGACGCAAAACGCTGCGTAACTCTATTTCACCTATTCTGGAAAAAGGAAATCCGCTGAGTGCGGACCCCATCTTCAACAAACGGCCGGAACAGCTTTCGGTACAGGAGTTTATTGATCTGACAAACCGGGTGGAAGAAGCCCTGGGAGCGCAAACAAGCAACGTAGAGGAGTAATACTACAATGAACAACGATGACTTGACAAATGTATCCGACTTGATTGAAAACAAGGAGTCGGAGAAACTGAAAGAGATATTGAAGGACCTGCACCCGGCCGATATCGCAGAACTCTGCAACGAACTGGATGCGGAAGATGCCCGTTTTATCTATCTGCTGCTCGACAACGAAAAAGCTGCCGACGTGCTGATTGAAATGGACGAGGATGCGCGTAAACGATTCCTCGATCTGTTGCCTTCGGAAACTATCGCCAAACGGTTTGTGGACTACATGGACTCGGACGATGCGGTAGACATTATCCGTGAAATGGATGAAGACAAACAGGAAGAGGTCCTCTCGCACATTGAAGACATCGAACAGGCTGGAGACATCGTAGACTTGCTGAAATACGATGAAGATACCGCCGGTGGTTTGATGGGTACGGAAATGGTCATCGTAAACGAGAACTGGAGTATGCCCGAGTGTCTGCGCGAAATGCGTATACAGGCAGAGGACATGGATGAAATTTATTACGTATATGTAGTGGATGATGACGAACGGCTGCGGGGGGTATTTCCACTGAAGAAGATGATTACCAGCCCGTCTGTTTCGAAGGTAAAACATGTCATGAAGAAAGATCCGGTATCGGTGCATGTGGATACACCGATAGAGGATGTGGTACAAGTCATCGAGAAGTACGACCTGGTGGCAGTGCCTGTAGTGGACAGTATCGGACGACTGGTGGGACGAATTACCGTAGACGACGTAATGGATGAGGTACGTGAACAGGCAGAACGAGACTATCAGTTGGCTTCCGGTTTGTCGCAGGACGTAGAATCGGACGATAACGTATTCCGTCAGACTACTGCCCGCCTGCCCTGGTTGATTATCGGTATGTTGGGAGGAATAGGCAACTCCATGATTCTGGGAAATTTTGATTCCACCTTTGCCGCTCATCCGGAAATGGCACTTTACATTCCGCTGATTGGTGGTACCGGAGGAAATGTGGGTACACAGTCGTCGGCGCTTGTGGTACAGGGTCTGGCCAACAACTCGCTGGATGCACAGAATACATTCAAGCAGGTTCTGAAGGAATCGGTCGTAGCCTTGATCAATGCAACCATCATCTCCATGCTGGTATATATTTATAACTTTATCCGCTTTGGAGCCCATGCTACCGTAAGTTATTCTGTTTCCATCAGCCTCTTTGCCGTAGTGATGTTTGCATCTATTTTCGGTACGCTGGTACCGATGACGCTGGAAAAACTGAAAATCGATCCGGCTATTGCCACAGGACCCTTTATCTCGATTACAAACGACATCATCGGTATGCTGATGTATATGGGGATTACGGTTCTGCTGTCATAAAAGCACCTTACAAATTTGCATATTTATAAAAAAAATACTTTTGCATTGACAAATTCCGTCACGCATTCATCACAATGCGCACCAAGGCGGAATTTGTTTTTTTATATAACTATTAAATTCTATTTTTTATAAACATTATTACAAAACTACTTAAGCTAATAATTATGAAACTATTTGGGAAATTACTTCTACTCTCCCTTTCCGGAGTTTTGCTAGAATTTGTGCTCAGGTACATTGATGTGTATATAACGAAGTTAGATTCACACTTTTCCTTCTCTATACTTTTAGGAGGAATCTTTTATGCGATATTATTTTATATAGCCTTGTCAAAGTATGAAAAAAGTGCAGGAATGCTAAAAGTTTTGCTTCCTTTGTATATAGGTATGCTTATCTTATCTCTACCCTCCCACATTTTCTTTTTTAAAGAATCTGTAATACTCTTATGCCAAGATTTTTGTAATATAGCGATTACAGCAACAGCTGTTCTTTACTACTGCCATCATAAAAAAGCAGTTTTGTTGGCAGGTGGACTGTGTTGGTTACTTTTGGCAACATGTATTCGGACTTTAATATTAGACTATTGGGGAGATAATATTTATCCAATATTTTCTTGAAAACCGATATCCGAATACAATCATCGCTTTAACTATTTCCAAGACTCATAACATCAGTCATTTTTCCTTGTGAAATGCCGTTTCTCACTATTATGGGAAACGGCATTTCATTTATTGGAATAATTCATTAAATCAGCTATCAGAAGAACTTATGCACAATAAGCAATAAAATAATTCACAAAATAATATGAAAATCAGATTTTATTTTCTTAATTTGTAATTCAACTTTACAATAAACAGTATCGATGATACTTTAAATTCTACATACGATGGAAGCAAATGACACCAATCGCCCCTTAACTGAAGTAAATGCAGACAACATGCCTGAAACTTCGGTTACAACTAACGAAGCTAACAACAATATGGCTGTACATAACACAAAACGTACAAAAGAAGATATTGTAGCTCGTCTAAAAGAAATCAGTCTGGATCCTTGCAATGCAGACAAACAGGAAATCGACTCACTGAAACAATCGTTCTATAAAATGCTGCATGCCGAACAGGATGCGGCATATAAGGCGTATATAGAAGCCGGAGGCGCTGCCGAAGACTACACAGTGAAAGCAGAGCCACTTGAAGGAGCCATGAAAGAAGTAATGGCACAAATCAAAGAAAAAAGAAACAGTATTGCTGCTGAACAGGAGCAGATAAAGGAAGAAAACCTTCAGAAAAAACTCGCCATTCTGGAGAGAATGAAGGAATTGACCGAAAATCAAGGAGATACCAACAGCATATACAATGAGTTCAAGCAGTTGCAACAGGAATGGAACGACATTAAACTGGTACCGGCAAACAAAGCCAATGAATTGTGGAAAAACTACCAGCACTATACCGAGAAGTTCTATGACATGGTGAAGTTGAACAATGAATTCAGAGAATACGACTTCAAGAAAAACCTGGAACAGAAAACTTATTTGTGTGAAGCTGCCGAAAAGCTGGCAGAAGCCAATGACCCAGTCTCCGCTTTCCACCAACTGCAAAAACTTCATCAGGAATTCCGCAACATCGGACCTGTGGCAAAAGAATTGAGAGACAGTATTTGGAAACGATTTAAAGATGCTTCTTCCGTTGTCAACCGCCGCCATCAGAAACATTTTGAGGAACAAAAAGAAAAAGAGCAGAATAACCTGGATCAGAAAACCGTAATCTGCGAGATTGTGGAAGCAATGGAGTATGATACGTTTACTACCTTTGCCGACTGGGAGGAAAAGACACAGGAAATACTGGCATTGCAGGCTAAATGGAAAACCATAGGCTTTGCACCACAGAAAATGAACGTCAAGATTTTCGAGCGTTTCCGCGCTGCATGCGACGAGTTCTTCAAACGTAAAGCCGCTTTCTTCAAAGCTGTAAAAGAAGAAATGGCAGCCAACCTGCAAAAGAAAAGAGAATTGTGCGAAAAGGCAGAAGCCCTGAAAGACAGCACAGACTGGAAAGAAACAGCCGAAATCCTGACTAAACTGCAGAAGGAATGGAAAACAGTAGGACCGATAGCTAAGAAACATTCGGACGGGGTATGGAAGCGTTTCATCAGTGCATGCGACTATTTCTTTGCCCAGAAGAACAAGGCGACTTCTTCACAACGTTCGGAAGAAATGGAAAATCTGGAAAAGAAAAAAGGAATCATACGCCAACTGTCCGATCTGGATGCATCGGGAGATACAGATGAAAACGTATCTGAAGAAATCCGACAACTGATTAAGGAATGGAACAGTGTGGGACACGTACCGTTCAAGGAAAAAGACCGCATCTACAAGGAATTCCACGGACTGGTAGACAAACTTTTCGACAAGTTGCATCTTTCGGCTTCGGAAAAGAAACTGAATACGTTTAAATCGGGACTGGGAAAGACCGAAAACCTGTACCGCGAACGTGAAAAACTGATGCGTAACTACGAAAAGCTGAAAGCTGATATCAAAACTTACGAAAACAATTTGGGTTTCCTCAATTCCAGTTCGAAAAAAGGTAATTCGCTGGTAGGAGAAATCGGCAAAAAAATTGAACGCCTGAAAGGAGATATGGAACTTATCGTGAAGAAGATACAGGCTATCGATGAAACACTGGCCAACGAGAAATAGTCTGACTCTCATATATCAGTACGGCTTGCCACTGCGGCAAGCCGTTTTTTTTTATGTCTTGAAGCCGGCGGCAAATAATTCTACCTTTTAAAGAACAACTATTGCAGAAGAATAAAAAATAACGTATTTTTGTTCGCATAAATCCTTATTTTATAAACTGATAAACTTTAAACAGAACAACAATATGGCAGATTCTAAAACGATTCTTCAGGAAGCTGAAGAAAAAATGGACATGGCAATTATGTATTTGGACGATGCATTGGCACATATCCGCGCAGGAAAAGCGGACGTACGTCTGTTGGACGGTATTCGCGTAGACTCTTACGGAAGCATGGTGCCCATCAACAATGTGGCTGCAGTGACTACTCCTGATGCACGCAGTATTGCCATCAAACCATGGGACAAGAGCATGTTCCGCGTTATTGAAAAAGCAATTATCGACTCAGAATTAGGTATCATGCCGGAAAACAACGGAGAAATCATCCGTCTGGGTATTCCTCCTTTGACTGAGGAACGCCGTAAACAGCTGGCAAAACAGTGTAAAGGTGAAGGCGAAACTGCAAAAGTCAGTGTACGTAATGCACGCCGCGATGCTATGGATGCACTGAAAAAAGCAGTGAAAGACGGTATGCCGGAAGACGAACAGAAGAACTCTGAAACCAAACTGCAGAAGGTACACGACAAGTTTATCAAGCAGATTGACGACATGCTGGCAGCCAAGGACAAAGAAATCATGACTGTATAATATAAACAAGGAAGAATGAAGAATAGAAACCGGAGAATGGACTTGGCCTGAAAGGCTGGTAATTCTTCCGTTCCATTCTTCATTCTTTTTTTATTTCACTTTTCTAAAAAAACACACAGGTTTGAATAAAGGCTTAGTTATAAAAAATACCGGAAGCTGGTACTTGGTCAAGACAGAAGACAACCAGTTGATAGAATGCAAGATAAAGGGAAACTTCCGTCTGAAAGGGATCAGAAGCACCAACCCCATTGCCGTGGGTGACTATGTAAAAATTGCTCCCAATACGGAAGGTACGGCATTTATCACCGAAATAGAAGACCGGAAGAATTACATCATCCGACGGGCTTCCAACTTGTCGAAACAATCGCATATCATTGCTGCCAATCTGGATCAGTGTCTGCTGATTGTGACCGTAAATTATCCGGAAACATCGACTATCTTCATCGACCGCTTTCTGGCATCGGCAGAGGCTTATCGGGTACCGGTAAGTCTGGTGTTCAACAAAGTGGACCGGTATACCGAGGAAGAACAGCATTATCTGGAGGCTTTAATCAACTTGTATACACACATCGGCTATCCATGCTATCGGGTTTCGGCACTGAACCAAACCGGCATTCAGGAACTGAAAGAGAGCCTGGCCGGAAAGGTCACTCTGTTCTCCGGACATTCGGGAGTGGGAAAATCGACATTGATTAACGCCATCCTACCCGACCAGCAACTGCGAACCGGAGAAATTTCCGAATATCACAACAAGGGAATGCATACCACTACTTTCTCCGAAATGTTTCCGGTAGAAGGAGATGGATACATCATCGACACACCGGGTATCAAAGGATTCGGAACGTTCGACATGAAGGATGAAGAAGTAGGTCATTACTTTAAGGAGATATTCGAAATGTCGGCCCAATGCAAGTATGGAAACTGTACACATCGTCACGAACCGGGATGTGCTGTACGTGAAGCCGTAGAAAAACATTATATCAGCGAATCAAGGTATACTTCCTATCTGAATATACTGGAAGATAAAGAGGAAGGAAAATACCGTTCGGCTTATTAACAAACTTAAAACCAGCCCTATTATCATGACAAAATTCCGCATTTTATTTTTGGCCCTGATTTGTGCCGTATGTGCCCAAATCGATGCCGCATCGCGCACGCAGTGTGACGCTGAAAAGAAAGGACTTGCCACCATCAATAGAGCCAGCGCCGAAGCTACCATCGGATTTCTTGCTGCCGACGAACTGGAAGGACGGGAAGCAGGATGGCAGGGAGAACGAATTGCAGGACAGTATATTGCTTCATTGTTGCAGTTGTGGGGAATTGAACCGCTGTTCGACAGTTATTTCCAGCCGTTTGAAGCTTACCGTGCAGAACGTGCCAAACCCGGACGTCTGCAAGTTCATCCCGACTCGATTGCTGTAATCAAGGCACAACCGGTGCATCAGAAATATGCCATGCGCAATGTACTGGGGAAAATAGAGGGAAAGAAAAAAGACGAAATTGTAATTGTGGGTGCACATTACGACCACCTGGGATACGATCCGATGCTGGACGGAGACAAGATTTACAACGGAGCCGACGACAATGCTTCGGGAGTTTCGGCAGTGCTGCAGATAGCCCGTGCCTTTCTGGCTACAGGAGAACAGCCGGAACGTACCGTGATTTTCGCATTCTGGGACGGAGAAGAAAAAGGACTGCTCGGTTCGAAGTATTTTGCACAGGTTTATCCGGACATCAAAAAAGTGAAGGGGTATCTGAATTTCGACATGATAGGCCGTAACATGGATGAATCACGTCCGAAACACGTAGCATTTATGTACACCGAAGCGACCCCGGCTTTCGGCGAATGGCTGAAAAAGGATGTAAAACAGTACAACCTGCAACTTGAACCGGATTATCGCCCGTGGGACAACCCTGTGGGAGGAAGTGACAATGCCACTTTTGCACGCCTGCAGATTCCTATCATGTGGTATCATACCAACGGACATCCGGATTATCACATGCCGGGTGATGAAGCTTACAAAATCAACTGGGAGAAAGTGGTGGAAATCAGTAAAGCTTCCTTCCTGGGTGCATGGAAAATGGCCAATCAGAAGTTCTAAAGACAAACTGTTTTAAATGGAGTAAGGGCTACTCTGCTCCATTTTATATCTGTATAGTATATGGGCTTATACGCAGTAACGTATAAGCCCATGTTTTATAATATACAGGCTGCAAAGCCCATTTCTACTTAAATACAAAAAATCATTAAAAAAATGTTTCTTTATTAAACATTTCCCTAAGTTTGCTCTCCAAAGTTAAAAATTGGAAACAAATTAGATTTGAAGAACACATGAACAAAGGTATGAAGTGGGGAATCATCATTTGTGTGGGAGCCGGTCTGATTGGGCTGGGTATTCATACTTTTACCCCCAGAGAAAACGAAGAACTGAATAAGATAGAAGATGTAAAACCTCAGGAAAGTAAAAAAGCTTTAAACGTAAACGGACAGATTATAAAACCGCATCTGATAACCGACCAGCTTTTCGTCAGCGGAAAGTTGATGCCGGACGAAGAAGTAGACCTCTCGTTTGAAGCTTCCGGAAAAATCATAGACATCAATTTTACCGAAGGTAGTTCTGTAAAAAAAGGACAGTTGCTGGCCAAGGTGAACGACAGCCAGCTTCAGGCACAGCTCGCCCGTCTGGAGGCTCAGATGCCTCTGGCAGAAGACCGGGTATTCCGTCAGAATGCCCTGCTGCAGCGCGATGCAGTGAGTAAGGAGGCCTACGAACAGGTAAAGACCGAACTCGCCACTCTGCATGCCGACATCGAGAATGTAAAAGCCAGCATTGCCATGACAGAACTTCGTGCGCCGTTTGATGGGGTAATCGGTCTGCGCCAGGTAAGTACCGGTGCTTATGCCTCTCCTACTACCGTCATTGCCAAACTGACTAAAATTACGCCGCTTAAAGTAGAATTTGCCGTACCCGAACGCTATGCACGCCAGATACGGAAAGGTACCAATCTGACTTTCAAAATAGAAGGAAAGTTGGAAGAGTTTAAGGCTCAGGTATATGCTACCGAGTCGAGCATCGACCCCGAAACACATACCCTGACCGTACGTGCCATTTATCCGAACCACAACGGACTTCTGCTTCCGGGACGCTATGCCGATGTATCGCTGAAACAGGAAGAAATCAGCGATGCCATTGCCATTCCTTCAGAAGCGATTGTTCCCGAAATGGGTAAAAACAAAGTCTTTGTATACCGTTCCGGAAAAGCATATCCTGTAGATGTGGAAATCGGTATCCGTACGGAAGCTGAAATCCAGATTGTAAAAGGCCTTTCTGCCGGCGATACCATTCTCACTTCCGGAACCTTACAGCTCCGTACCGGAATGCCTGTCACCATTGATCAACTAAACTAATACCGCAGCCATGAATATATCCGAATTAAGTATTCGCCGGCCGGTATTGGCTACCGTACTCACCATTATTATCCTGCTCTTCGGTATGATAGGATATACTACTTTGGGGGTACGTGAATATCCGTCGGTAGACAACCCGATTATCTCCGTGACCTGCAGCTACTCCGGAGCCAATGCAGATGTAATAGAAAACCAGATTACCGAACCGCTGGAACAGAACATCAACGGTATTCCCGGTATCCGCTCCCTCTCCAGTGTAAGCCAGCAGGGACAGTGCCGTATTACCGTAGAATTTGAGCTTTCTGTCGACTTGGAAACCGCTGCCAACGACGTGCGCGACAAGGTTTCGCGTGCACAGCGTTACTTGCCTCGGGACTGCGACCCTCCTACCGTTTCGAAAGCCGACGCCGACGCCAGTCCGATTCTGATGGTTGCCATCCGAAGCGACCGCCGCTCGCTGCTGGAGTTGAGTGAAATAGCCGACCTCACCGTAAAGGAACAGTTGCAGACTATTTCCGATGTAAGTAGTGTATCCATCTGGGGGGAGAAACGCTACTCCATGCGTCTGTGGCTCGACCCTACTAAAATGGCAGGCTATGGCATTACCCCCGTCGACATCAAGAATGCCATGGACAATGAGAACGTGGAGCTCCCTTCGGGCAGTATAGAAGGAAATACCGTAGAACTTACTCTCCGCACCATGGGGCAGATGCATACCGCCAAAGAATTCAACAATGTAGTGATAAAGGAAGTGGACGGTCAGGTAATCCGCCTCAGCGATGTAGGTTATGCCGAACTGGGTGCTGCCGATATCAAGAGTTACATGAAAATGAACGGAGTACCGATGGTAGGTGTGGTAGTCATCCCACAGCCGGGAGCCAACCACATTGAAATTGCCGATGCCGTATACCAGCGCATGGAACAGATGCGCAAAGACTTGCCCGACGATGTAGACTTCAGTTACGGGTTCGACAATACCAAGTTTATCCGTGCGTCTATTGCCGAAGTAGAAAGCACCGTATACGAAGCCTTTGCACTGGTTATCATCATTATCTTCCTGTTCCTGCGCGACTGGCGTGTAACGCTGATTCCGTGTATCGTGATTCCGGTATCGCTTATCGGTGCATTCTTTGTGATGTATGTGGCCGGATTCTCCATCAACGTACTGACCATGCTGGCGGTGGTACTCTCCGTAGGTCTGGTAGTCGACGATGCCATCGTAATGACGGAAAATATCTACATCCGCATCGAGAAGGGAATGAAACCCTTCGAAGCCGGAATCGAAGGAGCGAAGGAGATTTTCTTTGCCGTTATCTCTACCACCATCACACTGGTAGCCGTGTTCCTTCCCATTGTCTTTATGGAAGGTACCAGCGGACGTCTGTTCCGTGAGTTCAGCTTCGTAGTGGCAGGTTCGGTTATCATTTCCTCGTTTGCCGCACTGACCTTTACTCCGATGCTGGCTACCAAGCTGTTGAAACACCGCGAAAAGCAAAGTTGGTTCTACCGCAAGACCGAACCTTTCTTCGATGGAATGAACCGGGTATACGGACGCTCGCTGGAGGCTTTTCTAAAAAAGAGAATCATTGCCATTCCGTTTATTATTCTTACGCTGATACTCATCGGATTCCTGTGGAACTACATTCCTTCGGAAATGGCTCCGCTCGAAGACCGCTCTCAAATCAACATCATGACCAAGGCGGCAGAAGGTGCCAGCTACGAATACATCCGCGACTATACGGAAGACATCAATGCACTGGTCGACTCGCTGGTACCCGATGCAGCAGCAGTCACTGCCCGTGTATCGAGCGGTAGCGGAAACATCAGTGTCATACTGAAAGACATCAAAGACCGCGACTACACCCAGATGGAAGTAGCCGAGAAAATCTCGAAAGCCATCAAGAGCAAGACCAAAGCACGTGCATTTGTACGTCAGCAGTCTTCTTTTGGCGGACGCCGCAGCAGCATGCCTATCCAGTATGTATTGCAGGCTGTCAGTCTTGAAAAACTGGAAAAGGTATTGCCTGAGTTCCTGAACCGCGTATACGACAATCCGGTGTTCCAGATGGCCGATGTAGACTTGAAATTCAGTAGTCCGGAAGTACGTGTCCACATCAACCGCGACAAGGCCGGAACCATGGGAGTGAACGTACGCGACATTGCCTCTACCCTGCAATACGGATTGAGCGGTCAGCGTATGGGGTATTTCTACATGAACGGCAAGCAATACGAAATATTGGGACAGATCAACCGCCAGCAGCGTAACCAGCCGGCACACATCAAGTCTATCTATATCCGGAGCGACAAGGGAGAAATGATTCAGCTGGATAACCTGGTGGAATTTGTAGAATCAATTACTCCGCCCAAGCTGTATCACTACAACCGCTTCCTGTCGGCCACGATTTCTGCCGGACTGGCCGAAGGCAAGACCATTGGCGAAGGTTTGGATGAGATGGATAAAATTGCTTCAGAAGTACTGGACGACACCTTCCGTACCGCCCTCTCCGGCGACTCGAAAGATTATCGCGAAAGTTCTTCGAGCCTGATGTTTGCCTTCATTCTGGCACTGATTCTGATTTACCTGATTCTGGCTGCCCAGTTCGAAAGCTTCAAAGACCCGTTCATCATCATGCTTACCGTACCGCTGGCTATTGCAGGAGCCTTGATTTTCATGTATTTCAACGACATTACCATGAACATCTTCAGCCAGATTGGTATCATCATGCTCATTGGACTGGTAGCCAAGAACGGTATCTTGATTGTGGAATTTGCCAACCAGAAACAGGAGAGCGGAGAAGACAAGATGACTGCCATACGCGATGCCGCCTTGCAGCGTCTGCGTCCTATCCTGATGACCAGTGCGTCTACCATCCTGGGACTTATCCCGCTGGCTTATGCAACCGGAGAAGGTGCCAACCAGCGTATTGCCATGGGTATTGCCGTGGTGGGAGGTATGCTGGTTTCTACTTTCCTCACCATGTACATCGTACCGGCCATTTATTCGTATATATCTACTAACCGAAGCAAAAAAATCAAGAAGGCATGAAACGTATCCTCTATATAGCAATTATTCTGGCGGGTATCACACTGCCCGCACAGGCACAATACGAATATACCTTGAAACAGTGTCTGGAAGAAGGACTGATGAACAACTACTCGCTGCGTATCACCCGCAACGAGGAACAGATGAGCAAGAACAATGCCACATTGGCCAATGCAGGCTACTTGCCTACACTTGACCTTACAGCGGGATATTCGGGAAGTGTGGATAACTCGGACAGCAAAGACCGGGCTACGGATGTAACCAGCAGACAACGGGGAGTATTCGACCAGACACTGGATGCCGGCATCGACCTGAACTGGACGATTTTCGACGGATTCAACATTACGACAACCTATAAGGAACTGCAAGTGCTGGAACGTCAAGGAGCCACCAATACCCGCATTGCCATCGAAGACTTCATCGCCACGCTGGCTGCCGAATACTACAACTATGTGCAGCAGGAAATCCGACTGAAGAATTTCCGGTATGCCGTATCGCTTTCCAAAGAACGTCTGCGTATCGTAGAGGAGCGGTATCACATCGGTAACTTCTCGCGTCTGGATTACCAGCAGGCCAAGGTGGACTTCAATGCCGACAGTGCCCAGTACATGAAGCAGCAGGAACTGGTGCACACTTCGCGCATCAACCTGAACGAACTGATGGCCAACAAAGATGTAGACCGTCCGGTACGGGTGAAAGACTCGCTGATTGATGTAAAAGACTGGCTCAACTTCGGTGAGTTGTGGGAAGCCACTCTGGCAACCAATGCCAGCCTGCTGAAAGCCGACCAGAACTCTACCCTTGCCCAACTGGATTATAAGAAAGTCTTGTCGCGCAACTATCCTTACGTAAAGCTGAATGCCGGATATGGATATACGCTGAACAAATACGATGTAAATGCCATACGCAGCCGCAGCAACTGGGGATTCAGCGGAGGAATCACCGTAGGATTCAACCTGTTCGACGGTAACCGCCGCCGCGAAAAGCGGAATGCCAGTCTGGCGATACGAAATGCCCAACTGGCACGCGAAGAGGTGGAACAGGGACTTCGTGCCGACCTGAGCAACCTGTGGCAGGCTTACCGCAACAACCTCCGCCTGCTGAATCTGGAACGGCAGAATCTGATAGCAGCCCGCGAAAACCATGAAATCGCCAAAGAGCGTTATCTGCTGGGCGACCTTTCGGGTATCGAAATGCGTGAAGCACAGAAAAGTCTGCTGGATGCCGAAGAACGTATCCTCTCTGCCGAATACGACACGAAGATGTGTGAAATCTCCCTGCTTCAACTCAGTGGAAGAATCACTACTTACCTGGAGTAAATGCCTTTCAAACGATGCTTTGCTGCCTCAAAAAACGCGACTTGTCACGTTGGCTCACGATACTTGTCACGTAAGCCAACGATACAAGTATCGTAAGCCTTCGATACTTGTCGCGTAAAACGGGACTTATACAAGCCGGACAGACCGGTTATTTTTGCCCATTCATCCCCCACCGGCAACCCTCTCTTTTTCCCAAAGAGCGGGTTACCGGTTTTTATTTATATCTTTGCAGGAAATTATATAATATCAACCATGGGATTATTCATCAAGAAAAGTATAGAAGCACTGCAAGCAGAAGCAGAGCAATCGGGTAGCAAAAGCCTGAAAAGAGTGTTAGGCCCCATCAGCTTAATAGCCTTAGGGGTAGGAGTCATTATCGGAGCCGGACTGTTCTCCATTACAGGAACAGTAGCAGCCGGATATACCGGTCCTGCCATCACTCTGTCGTTTATCATTGCCGCAATCGGCTGTTGCTTTGCCGGACTGTGTTATGCCGAGTTTGCCTCCATGATACCCGTAGCAGGAAGTGCGTACACTTACTCGTATGCTACCATGGGAGAACTCATTGCCTGGATTATAGGCTGGGACCTCGTACTGGAGTATACTGTAGCCGCCACCACGGTCAGTATCAGCTGGAGCCGGTACATGGTGTTCTTCCTGAACAGCATCGGTATCGAACTGCCACATGCCTTTACAGCCTGTCCGTGGGACGGCGGGATTGTCAACATTCCGGCTATTCTCATTGTAATAGCCATGAGCCTCATCCTGATGCGCGGTACAGCAGGCAGTTCTTTCGTAAACGGTCTGATTGTATTTCTGAAAATAGCAGTCATTCTGGTATTTGTCATTTTAGGCTGGCAGTTTATCCGTACAGAAAACTACATACCTTATATTCCTGAAAATACGGGAGCTTTAGGCGAATACGGCCTGTCGGGCATCTTGCGCGGAGCCGCCATCGTATTCTTTGCCTTTTTGGGATTTGATGCGGTAAGTACCGCCGCACAGGAGACCAGAAATCCCCGCCGCAACATGCCTATCGGTATTCTGATGTCATTACTGGTATGTACCATCCTGTACATTCTGTTTGCCCACGTAATGACGGGAGTAGCACACTATTCCGAATTCAGCGGACAAGAAGGAATCGCCCCCGTGGCAGTAGCCATCGAACACATGGGTACTCCCGGTGCCGACGGTGTCATTGTACCCGCCTACCCCTGGCTGAACAAAGCCATCGTACTCGCTATCCTTTTCGGGTATTGCTCTGTGATTATGGTCACCCTGCTCGGACAAAGCCGTGTATTCCTGAGCATGAGCCACGACGGCCTGCTTCCTCCTTTCTTCTCACGCATCAATGAGAAATACCGTACTCCCGTACACAGCAATTTTCTGTTTATGGTGGTAGTAGGTCTGCTGGCAGGATTTATACCGGCCGAAGTGGCAGGCGAAATGACCAGTATCGGTACCCTGCTGGCCTTTACTCTGGTATGTGCAGCCGTACTGATAGTACGGAAAACCATGCCCGACGCACACCGTGCCTTCAAGACTCCGTTTGTCCCGGTTATTCCTATCCTGGGAATTCTGACCTGTCTCTGCATGATGTGTTTCCTTCCGGCCGACACATGGATCCGTCTGGTACTTTGGATGCTGATTGGACTGGATATCTACTCGGTATACGGTATCAGACACAGTAAACTGGAGCCCAATCTGCGACACCGCAAAGGAGACATGGTGCTGAACATCATGGGACTGATTCTCTCGGTATTATGCGTCATCACCGGACTTTGGCATCAGCAGACAGTAGGCTGGAATGCAGACCAGACACTACTTATCATTTCGTTTGTCTTTGCCTTCACCCATTGCGCATACTACATGTGGAGAATGTGGAAACATTCGCATAAATAAAAGCAAGAGTCCTGTTCTTTTGCCTTGCATCTATTAAAAGAAGTTATAAATGAGGATATAGGACAAAAAAACAGAAGATTATACCAGTTTTAAGTCTTAAAAAAACTGTTATTTTACAACCATTTAAATAATCATGGATAAGAATATACTATTTGTTGCCATTCAAGCCGCAGTAAAGGCCGGCAAGAAAATAAAAAACGTTTACGACGATCCGAATGCGGATTTTGAGATAGAGAAAAAAGCAGACAATTCACCTTTGACGATTGCAGACCGCAAGGCGCACGAAGTAATTGCTTCTACACTGGCAGACACACCCTATCCTATACTCAGCGAAGAAGGAAAGAAAATCCCGGTAGAAGAACGGCAAAGCTGGAATGAATTATGGATTGTCGATCCGCTGGACGGAACAAAAGAGTTTATCAAACGCAACGGAGAATTTACTGTAAATATAGCTTACGTAAGAAAGGGGATACCCGAAGCGGGAGTCATTTATGTACCGGAAAAACAGGTACTTTACTTTGCCGACTATGCGGAAGGAGCCTTCAAAATAAACAACGTGACAGAGGAAAATCTCCCTGCCAGCTTCGACGAACTGGCAGCCTGCGCACACCGTCTGCCCTATCCTCAAGAACCTGACCATACATTTATGGTAGTGGCTTCACGGTCTCACCTGACAGAAGAAACCGAAAAATACATTGCAGAGATGAAAGAAAAACATGGTCACGTAGAAACCGTTTCCATAGGAAGTTCTCTGAAACTCTGTCTGATAGCCGAGGGAAAAGCCGACGTATATCCACGCTTTGCCCCGACTATGGAATGGGATACTGCTGCCGGACATGCCATCGTACGTGCTGCAGGAAAAGAAGTATATCAGGCGGGCAGCCTTCTCCCCTTGCAATACAATAAAACCGACTTACTGAACCCCTGGTTCATAGCAGAATAAAACCGACCATGACATTTGAAATAATTATTGTACTTCTTACACTGATAGCCATGCTGGCTGCACTGGTTATGGACAAGATGCGTCCGGGAATGATTCTGTTCTCGGCAGTAGTGGTCTTCCTCTGTACCGGTATCCTTACCCCCAAGGAAATGCTGGAAGGATTCAGCAACAAAGGAATGATTACGGTAGCCATGCTGTTTCTGGTCAGTGAAGGAATCCGGCAAAGCGGGGCCTTGACACAATTCATCAAGAAACTGCTGCCTCAAAAGCAGACCACCGTATTCAAGGCACAATTACGTCTGTTGCCAAGTATTGCCTTTATTTCGGCTTTTCTCAACAACACTCCGGTAGTTGTTATATTTGCCCCTATCATCAAGCGATGGGCCAACTATGTAAAACTGCCTGCGACTTATTTTCTGATTCCGCTTTCGTATGTCACTATTCTGGGAGGAATCTGTACACTGATAGGAACTTCCACCAATCTGGTCGTTCACAGTATGATTCAGGAAGCAGGAATGAAAGGATTCAGCATGTTCGAACTCGGAAAAGTCGGTATCTTCATTGCCATTGCAGGTATCATTTATCTTTTTCTGTTTTCCCACAAACTGCTTCCGGCAAACCGTCCGGACAATACTGCCATTGAAGACGAAGAAAATTCTTCTCTCCATCCGGTAGAAGCCGTATTGGGAGCACGCTTTCCCGGTATCAACAAACGGGTGAGCGACTTCGACTTCAAACGTCATTACGGAGCCGAAGTGAAAGAACTTCGCCGCAACGGTCATACATATACCAATTTGAACAATGTACGGTTCCGCGAAGGAGACACCCTGATTCTTCTGGCAGACGACAGCTTTATCCAGACATGGGGAGAATCTTCTGTCTTCATCATGCTTGCCAACGGAAAAGACCACGAACCGGTTCAAAAGAAAAAACGATGGTTTGCCCTGATTCTGCTGCTTATTATGATTATAGGTGCTACCATCGGCGAATTGCCAGCCATACAGAAACTGTTGCCGGAAGGCATCAAACTGGATATGTTCTTCTTCGTCTCAGTCACCACAGTGCTGATGGCATGGACCAAGATTTTCCCTCCGCGCAAATATACCAAATACATTTCGTGGGATATCCTGATTACCATTGCCTGTGCATTTGCCATCAGTAAAGCGATGGAAAACTCCGGAGTAGCCGACCTGCTTGCCGGTTACATCATCGGACTGAGTCACAATTACGGTCCTTACGTACTGTTGGCCGCCATGTTCATCATTACCAATATCTTTACCGAACTGATTACCAATAATGCTGCGGCTGCCTTGTCGTTTCCGCTGGCTCTGTCGCTTTCGCAACAGCTGGGAGTCAGTCCGATGCCTTTCTTTGTAGTAATCTGCATGGCAGCATCGGCCAGTTTCTCTACACCGATTGGCTACCAGACCAACCTGATTGTACAGGGTATCGGTAACTACAAGTTCACCGATTTCGTACGTATCGGTTTACCTCTGAATATCATTACATTTCTGATTTCCGTATTTGTAATACCTCAAATATGGGAATTCTAAACAATTATAAAGTTTATGGAAGAAACAACTCATATTTATCCTATATTCGACAAAATGCTGGGACGCTCCGACAAAGAGCAGTTGCTAAACCAGAGGGGAGTCATGATCTGGTTCACCGGACTTAGTGGTTCCGGAAAAAGTACTCTTGCCATTGCCATGGAACGGGAGTTGCAGAAACGGGGACTGTTGTGCCGCATTCTCGACGGCGACAACATACGCAGCGGAATCAACAACAACCTGGGCTTTTCTGAAGCAGACCGTATGGAAAACATACGCCGCATTGCCGAAATAGGTAAGCTGTTTGTCGATACAGGTATCATCACTCTGGCCGCTTTCATCAGTCCGAACAACGACATGCGTGAAATGGCAGCAAACATCATCGGCAAACAAGATTTTATGGAAATATACATCAGTACTCCACTCGAGGAATGCGAGCGGCGCGATGTAAAAGGCCTGTATGCCAAGGCCAGAAGAGGAGAAATAAAAAACTTTACAGGTATTTCGGCTCCATTTGAAGTACCGGCTCATCCGGCTCTTTCGCTCGATACCTCCAAATTGTCGGTAGAAGAATCGGTAAACAAGCTGTTGGAACTGATTTTGCCGAAAGTAAAATTTTAAGTTCAAGCCTCATCACTGAATAAACAAGAAACTAAAAAAACTTAATACAAACATGAAAGAAGAATATCGTTTAAGCCACCTGAAAGAACTCGAAGCAGAATCGATTCACATTATCAGAGAGGTGGCTGCCGAATTTGAAAATCCGGTCATGCTATACAGCATCGGAAAAGACTCGTCGGTGATGGTACGTCTGGCCGAAAAAGCTTTTGCACCGGGAAAAGTTCCATTTCCGCTGATGCATATCGACTCGAAATGGAAATTCAAGGAAATGATTCAATTCCGCGATGACTATGCAAAAAAATATGGCTGGAACCTGATTGTAGAAAGCAATATGGAAGCTTTCAAGGCAGGAGTAGGACCGTTTACTCATGGCAGTAAGGTACATACCGACCTGATGAAAACACAGGCACTGCTTCATGCACTCGACAAATATAAATTCGATGCAGCTTTCGGTGGCGCACGCCGCGACGAAGAGAAATCACGTGCCAAAGAACGTATCTTCTCTTTCCGTAACGAATTCCATCAGTGGGATCCTAAAAACCAGCGTCCGGAATTGTGGGATATCTACAATGCACGTATCCGTAAAGGAGAAAGCATCCGCGTGTTCCCGCTCAGCAACTGGACCGAACTGGATATCTGGCAGTATATCCGTCTGGAAAATATTCCTATCGTTCCTTTGTATTTTGCCAAAGAACGTCCGGTAGTAAACATCGACGGACAGCTTATCATGCCGGACGATGACCGTCTGCCGGAAAAATACCGCGACAAGATAGAAATGAAAAAGATACGCTTCCGTACCCTGGGATGCTGGCCGCTGACCGGAGCCATCGAAAGTGAAGCCGACACAATTGAAAAAATTGTAGAGGAAATGATGACTACCACCAAGAGTGAGCGTACAACCCGTGTCATCGACTTCGACCAGGAGGCAAGTATGGAACAAAAGAAGCGGGAAGGATACTTTTAAGTTTGCAGGACAGCAATTTCTGACGCATCAGAAAACAAAGCCAATAACTGTAAACAGAAGGATTCAACAAACTTAAATTTAGAAATGAATGGAACAAATAGATAAAACATTATCTGGAAACCCGATGGAAGGAGAAACCAGAGGCTCAATGTCAATTGAAGAATATCTGAATCGGGACGAACAAAAAGACCTGCTGCGCTTTCTTACAGCCGGTTCGGTAGACGACGGAAAGTCAACACTTATCGGACGTTTGCTTTTCGACAGTAAAAAGCTCTACGAAGATCAACTCGACGCACTGGAACGCGACAGCAAACGTATGGGAAATGCCGGTGAACACATCGACTATGCCTTGTTGCTGGACGGACTGAAAGCGGAACGTGAACAAGGTATCACCATTGATGTGGCTTACCGATACTTTTCTACCAACAACCGCAAATTCATCATTGCCGACACCCCGGGACACGAACAGTATACCCGTAACATGATTACCGGAGGTTCTACTGCCAATCTGGCCATCATTCTGGTCGATGCACGTACCGGTGTCATTACACAAACCCGCCGCCATACCTATCTGGTATCGCTGCTGGGTATCAAACACGTGGTATTGGCAGTCAATAAAATGGACTTGGTAGACTTTTCAAAAGAAGTGTTCGACAAGATTGTAGCCGACTATCGCAAGTTCATCGAACCGTTGGGAATCCCCGACGTACAGTGTATTCCGCTTTCGGCACTCGACGGCGACAATGTAGTGGAGAAATCGGACCGTACTCCCTGGTACGACGGAGTTTCTTTGCTCGAATACCTTGAAACCGTACACATCGGAAACGACCACAACCTGAACGATTTCCGCTATCCGGTACAATATGTACTCCGCCCTAACCTCGACTTCAGAGGATTCTGTGGTAAAGTAGCTTCGGGAGTAGTCCGCAAAGGTGACGAAGTTGTTGCCTTGCCGTCAGGAAAACGTTCACATGTCAAAAGCATTGTTACCTACGAAGGAGAAATAGACTATGCATTCCCTCCGATGTCGGTTACCCTTACCCTGGAAGACGAAATCGACGTATCAAGAGGAGAAATGCTGGTACACCCCGATAATATGCCTATGATAGGACGCAACTTCGAAGCCATGCTGGTATGGATGGACGAAGAAAAGATGGATTTGGAAAAATCATTTTTCCTGAAACAGACTACCAACACCAGCCGTACTCGCATAGACCACATCAAGTACAAGGTAGATATCAACACCATGGAACACCTGTCTGTGGAAAACGGACGTCTGAAAGAGGAAGAGGTTCCCATGCAGTTGAACCAGATTGCACGTGTGGTACTGACTTCTTCGAAAGAATTGTTCTTCGATGCATACAACCGTAATAAAGCGACAGGAGCCTTTATCCTTATCGACCCGATTACAAACAATACCAGTGCCGTAGGTATGATTATAGACCGTGTGGAAGACAAGGATATGCACCAGAGCATGCAACTTCCGGTACTCGATCTTCCGAAACTGGGTATTGCCCCGGAACATTACGAAGCTGTAGACAAGGCTGTCAAGGCTCTGGCTCAGCAGGGTATTGCCATCGAGGTAAAGCATTAATTTTTTAAGTTTTTGAGTTTATGAATTCAGTCGTATATACTGAAAATCAAAAAACTTAAGAACTTAAAAACTTAAAAACTTAAGAACTTAAAAACTCAAACCCATGGGATTACTTGAATTTAGCAAATTACCAATCAATACACTTGTAGGAGCCGACTGGAAAACTTTCAACCAGATTACGCAGGGCCGACAGATTGATGCCGCATACAAGGGAAAATACCGTCTTACCAAAGCGGTATGCCGCCTGTTGTCTGTACTGAAGCCACTACAAGACAGCCGCTACGAAAAACTACTGGCTCAGAAACCTCTGGAACACGACCCGGTCTTCATTTTAGGACACTGGCGTAGCGGAACGACCTTTATGCACAATGTATTTTCGTGCGACAAACATTTCGGCTACAACACTACCTATCAGACGGTTTTCCCGCACCTGATGATGTGGGGCCAGCCTTTCTTCAAGAAAAATATGAGTTGGCTGATGCCGGACAAACGTCCGACAGACAACATGGAACTGGCCGTAGACCTGCCTCAAGAGGAAGAGTTTGCTCTGGCCAACATGATGCCTTATACTTACTACAACTTCTGGTTCCTGCCTAAACACATGCAGGAATATGCAGACAAATACCTGCTGTTCGATGACATCAGCGATGAAGAACTGAAGGTGTTTGAAGAAGTATTCACCAAGCTGATTAAAATATCACTCTGGAATACACAGGGAACTCAGTTTCTGAGCAAGAATCCTCCTCACACCGGACGTGTGAAAGAGCTGGTCAAGATGTTCCCGAACGCCAAGTTCATCTACCTGATACGTAATCCGTACACCGTATTCGAGTCGACACGCAGTTTCTTTACCAATACAATCCAGCCGCTGAAGCTTCAGGATATCAGCAACGAAGAACTGCAGGAAAACATTCTGTCGGTTTACGCCAAGTTGTACCACAAGTATGAAGCCGACAAACACTTTATCCCAGAAGGAAACTTAGTAGAAGTAAAATTCGAAGACTACGAAACCAATGCCTTCGATCTGACACAGGAAATCTATCAAAAGCTTTCCATTCCAGGTTTCGACGAGGCACGAAAAGACATCGAAGCTTACGTGAACAAGAAAAAAGGCTACAAGAAAAACAAATACCAGTACAAGCCCGAAACCGTGGAACTGGTAGAAAAGCATTGGTCGTTTGCACTCGACCAGTGGGGATACAAGCTCTAAAACAAAGGTTTACAATATCGAGATAACCAATATTCCCGTTTTCCTCCGCAATGGATGGAAAGCGGGAATATTTATATATGAAAGCCATTGCAATATATGCCTGAAATATCTTCTATCAGGATGCCATTTATAGAATAAGCCACTTTTTCTTACAGGTCCAGTTTCAGCAACTCTTCTCCCTGTGCATTCAAGACCGTCAGGCTCATCCGGCCGGCTTTCTTCCGAAGCACCATAACCGTAGCCTCATCAAGTTTATACCCGCCACCAATGACAACCGGATACGTGTTTCCTTCCTTGCTGCCGGCAGGATGATAGGCAAAACGATGGGTATGGGCATTAAGACTCACGTCGAACGGCGCCTTTTTCAACAATTTCTCCCACGCATCACGACAAGGATTGAAATCCGAATCCAGCCCATAGATAGGAATATGATGCATCAACACATGTCTCTGCGCCTTCTTAAAAGGTTTGGAACTCAATTCCTCTTTCAAAAAATCAGCTTGTTCTGCACGTAACCCCGAAAAATCATTCAGTCCATAATACACCCAATGCGTATCAGGCTTATCTTCTCCACAGTCGAGAGTAACAAAACGGGTATCTCCCCAGCTGAAAGCATTGTATGTCTTGTCGTTCACATAATCGAACAGATTACGTAACCCGATGGAGTACGCATTTCTGATTTCATGGTTTCCCCGGATAAAGAAAGCAGGTACAGAACTGGCACCAACGGTTTCAGTCAGCTCCGTCAGATAGCGGGTAGCCTGCCCGTGAGTAGCAGGATCATCAATACAGTCGCCATTGAATACTACAAAATCGTAGTCAATATCCTTCACCTGGCTGTAAAGTGCCTGCAATGTATTCGACTGCTGGTGAAAGTCATTAAAAATCAAAGCAGTAAACTCATCCTCTCCAGCATCCGGAAGCGTAAAAGAATAGAAATCCGAACGGACAGTCTCCCCGAACTCCTTCTTATACCCCTCATACAGCAAAATTTCCTGTGAGCAGACCCGATAATAATACGTTTGCCCCAGCTTCAAGTCGGAGAGACGTATCTTGTTTTGCAGTCCGTTGCATATCACTTGTCCGTCTACAAGAGTACGGGCACGCTGCAGATTCTCTTTATCCGTTCCATATTCCACCCAACTATAGGTAGGAACGGTAGTCTGCCACATAATGGTAATCCCATTTCCTGTAGGATTCTGCAGATAAGGTTTCATCCGAAAGATCTTCTCGGCCGGCTGGGGCTGTTTCTTCAGTTCACTTGTTGCTTCGACCGAAGTCTGAGCCGAAAAAGCATAGACCGGTATGGCTCCGATACCTATCCAGCAAAGAAGAACTGCACAATGGGAAATAGTTCGAATTGTCATGATAGAATGTGTCTAATAGTATTTTATTTTGTTTTTCATTTTCGTATTACAGCAGCAAAGATAAAAAATAAGCGGCAAAAACGGAGAAAGAAAGTCTGTCTACTGAAAAAGCGTATTCATCTTGTATATTTATTCCATTAACAAGTATTAATCCCCCTATTTTAAGTGCAATATTGCATAATTACACATTTATACGTATCTTTGCGCGCATTTTATGAATTAGGATAACAATATACAAATGAAATCAATCAGCAAAACTCCTTCCCCCCTTGTATCTCTTATTCCTATCCTGATACTGGTAGGAATGCTATTTGCAACCATAAAGACTTTCGGAAGCGATGCCTTAAACGGAGGCAGCCAGCTTTCGCTGCTTGTCACCACCGCTTCGTGTATTTTGATAGGAATGGTCTTCTACCGCATTCCATGGAAGAACTACGAAAAAGCAATTACAGACAACATTACCGGAGTAGCTACATCCATTATCATCCTGCTCATCATCGGTGCCCTTAGCGGTATCTGGATGCTCAGCGGTATAGTACCCACGCTTATTTATTATGGAATGCAGATTATTCATCCCAGTTTCTTCCTTGCATCAACCTGCCTCATCTGTATTCTGGTTTCTCTGATGACCGGAAGCTCATGGACTACCATCGCCACCATCGGTATCGCCCTGTTGGGTATCGGCAAGGCGCAAGGATTTAACGAGAGTTGGATTGCAGGTGCCATTATTTCGGGAGCTTATTTTGGCGACAAGGTGTCTCCTCTGTCCGAAACAACCATTCTGGCAGCCTCGGTGACTGAAACACCTCTCTTCCGCCACATCCGCTACATGATGATTACCACCATTCCCTCCATCGTCATTGCACTGATTCTCTTTGCTATATTAGGATTTTCAACCGATACACATTCCGTTCAGCATATTCAGGAAGTTGCACTTCATCTGGAACAACGGTTCACCATCACCCCCTGGTTGCTGATTGTTCCACTGGTCACTGCCATCCTGATTGCCCGTAAAGTTCCGTCTATCATCACCCTCTCTATCTCTACCATTCTGGCCTGCATTGCAGCTGCTATTTTCCAGCCCGAGGTATTGCGTGAAGTAGCCGGAGAAGAAAGCCTCTTTAAAGGAATGATGATGGGATGCTATGGCAGCACCAGCCTGTCTACCGCAAGTCCGGCACTCAGTGAACTGGTTGCTACCCGCGGTATGGCCGGTATGATGAATACCGTATGGCTGATACTGTGCGCCATGTGCTTTGGAGGTGCACTCACTGCCAGTGGTATGCTGAAGAGTCTGATGAATGTATTTATCCGTTTCATGAAAACCCGTGTAAGCCTTGTTTCGTCTACTGTCTGCTCGGGCCTGTTTATGAACCTGGCCACTGCCGATCAGTACATCAGTATCATTCTCACCGGTAATATGTTCGGTGAGGTATATCGAAAAGAAGGTTACGACAGCAGCTTGCTGAGCCGTACTACTGAAGATGCCGTAACCGTGACCTCTCCGCTTATCCCCTGGAATACATGCGGAATGACACAGGCTACCATCCTGAATGTTCCTACACTGGCTTATCTTCCTTATTGCTTCTTCAACCTGCTGAGTCCGCTGATGAGTATTTTCATTGCAGCTATCGGGTATAAGATTGCCCGCCGCCCCAAAGCTGAAATTCATCCGGCAGAAGTGGAAGAACTGGCTGCATAATACATTTCAAAAAAGGAAACATTCTGCAAACTATTTCCATAAACAGTCTGCATGGTATACACAAGCCAGTATTCTGTTTCCAGAACTTTTGTCCGGCAGTGATCCGGCTGCCGGACAGAGACAATACAGCCCTCTTTCGGAATCCGGTAAATTTCCAGCGACCACACATGCAGATTACAAGATAAAAAAAGGCAAGATTCTTGATTAATAACGAATTTTGTCTATTTTTGCATATAGATTGAAGGAGGTACACCATGACGGATGAAAAATTAACGCAGGAGCAAGCCGACGAAAAGCAAATCAATGCAGCCTTTCAGGAACTTTTAGACCGATACTTGGAAAGCAGACATCGCAAAAAGGTAGAGATAATCACCAAAGCTTTCAATTTTGCCAAACAAGCACACAAGGGTGTCAGACGACGCTCGGGTGAGCCTTATATTTTGCACCCTATTGCCGTAGCCCGTATTGCCTGTGTGGAAATAGGCTTAGGCTCTACGTCGATATGTTCTGCCCTCCTGCACGATGTGGTAGAAGATACCGACTATACCGTAGAAGATATCGAAAACCTGTTTGGCCCCAAAATAGCCCAGATTGTAGACGGACTGACTAAAATATCCGGAGGAATTTTTGGTGACCGTGCATCGGCTCAGGCAGAAAACTTCAAGAAGTTACTGCTTACCATGAACGATGACATCCGGGTGATTCTTATCAAGATAGCCGACCGCCTGCACAACATGCGTACATTGGGCTCCATGCTTCCGAGCAAACAATACAAAATTGCCGGAGAGACACTCTACATCTATGCACCTCTTGCCAACCGTCTGGGACTGAACCGTATCAAAACAGAACTGGAAGACCTTAGCTTCAAATACGAACATCCGGAAACCTATAAAGAAATACAAGATAAACTGGAAGCAACTCAAGCAGAACGGGACAGTCTGTTTGAAGAGTTTACAGCTCCCATCCGTACCCAATTGGACAAGATGGGTATTCCGTACCGGATTTTAGCACGCATCAAGTCGCCGTATTCTATATGGAACAAGATGCAGACCAAGCATATTACCTTTGAAGAGATATACGATATTCTGGCAGTACGTATCATCTTTACTCCCCGCAACGAGGAAGAAGAACTGAACGACTGCTTTGATATCTATGTGGCCATCTCGAAAATATACAAGCCTCATCCCGACCGTCTGCGCGACTGGGTAAGCCACCCGAAAGCCAACGGATATCAGGCTTTGCACGTCACACTGATGAGTAATAAAGGGCAGTGGATTGAAGTACAAATCCGTAGCGAGCGCATGGATGATGTAGCAGAGCAGGGATTTGCTGCACACTGGAAATACAAAGAAGGTGGAGGCAGCGAGGATGAAGGCGAACTGAACAAATGGCTGAAAACCATTAAGGAAATACTGGACGATCCGCAACCGGATGCATTGGATTTCCTTGATACAATCAAAATGAATCTCTTCGCTTCAGAGATATTTGTCTTTACTCCAAAGGGAGAAATCAAGACCATGCCACAAAACTGTACGGCTCTTGATTTTGCCTTCTCTATCCATACATTCTTGGGTAGTCACTGTATCGGTGCCAAGGTTAATCATAAACTGGTACCGCTGAGCCATAAATTACAGAGTGGTGACCAGGTGGAAATCCTTACTTCCAAATCACAAAAAGTACAGGCCTCGTGGATAAACTTTGCTACTACAGCCAAAGCAAAAACCAAAATTCAGGCTATTTTAAAGCGTGAACGGAAAGAACAGCAATTACAGGGAGAAGAAATGCTGCACGATTTCTTCAAGCAGGAAAATATTCCGGCTACAGAAGAAAATATCAAGAAACTCTGTATGCTGCATCACCTGAAATCGCCCGAAGAGCTGAAGCAACAAATCGGACAGAAGGTGATCATCCTGGGAGAAGCAGACCGCAATGAACTGAAAGAAAAACCGAGTCCTACCAACTGGAAAAAATATATATCGTTTGCATTTGGAAACATCCGTCCAAAGAACGAAACCAAGCCGGAAAAAGCACCGGAACCGCTTAACGTAGACAAGAAGAAAATTCTGAAAATTACTCCGGATGGTATTCAGAAGAACTATATCCTTGCCGACTGCTGCAAACCGATTCCGGGAGATGACGTATTGGGCTATATCGATGACAACAACCGTATCGTGATACACAAACGGCAGTGCCCCATTGCCACCCAACTGAAAACGAGCTTCGGCAACCGCCTGCTGGCTGTAGAATGGGATACAGGAAAGGCACTGGACTTCCCGGTGAACATCTATGTAAAGGGTATCGACGGTATCGGAGTGCTGAATAAGGTAACACAGATTATCTCACAGCAGCTCAATGTAAATATCCGCAAACTGAACATCGAATCTACCGATGGTATCTTTGAAGGACGTATCCAACTCTTCGTACACGATGTAGATGATGTGAATGCTATTTGCAAGAATCTCAAGAGTGTAGAGAACATCAAGAGGGTTACCCGCATCGAAAGTTTCGACGATGTAATTGCAGACTAAAACAGTATAAATAAAGGCTTTCCTTCCTCAAGAAGAAAAGCCTTTATTAACTTATATAGGCTTACAAATAACAGGAAATACCTATTCCTAATGTCAGCATCAACAGATTCACATTAGAGCGTAATTGCCAACCTATATCCGGTCTTCCCTCGCCGTTCAAACGAATAGGAGAAAACAACCCTCCGGCTTCCAGTTTTGCTCCCCAATGCGCATTGAAAGCATATTCCAATGCCACATCCAAATTAACTCCTACTCCATTGTATTTGGCATGATATTCATTGCCGGGAAAATCCGTACGGCTATCGTAACGCAAATATCCTACCCCAAAATCAACCACAGAGAAGAGCCGATCTGAAAAATCTGTTCCTTTCTTTATATACGAAAACTGAGGAGCCACATAGCAGAGCTGCATTCGCTCGTCTGTCTTCTCAGACACAGCAAAGGAGCAGTCGTCTTTATCCGTAAATCCAAACAAATAAACCCCATATCCCCATGAAGAAGTATTCGAGAAACAACTCCACCGCAAATTATACAACCATCCTGTATTGTGGTCGTCAACTCCCTGCCAAGCCGATGTCCCTCCGGCATTAACGGCATACCCATACCCTACATTGGCATGGAAAATGGTAGTATGCCGCACAATGCTATCGGTTTTCAGAAAAGTCGGCTGAGCCGATACTGTCCATAAACAAAGGAAACAAAACAGTAAACTACATACTACACGAAGATTTACTTTTGAATTTCGGTCCATAATTTATAATTTTAAGCAACAGATAAATCCGTTTGTAAATATTCAACATCATCTGAAGTCAAATTAAGATTATTTATTTCTTAACATAATTGTTCCGTAAATTCATCTATCACATGCATCAACATAAAGTACTCTCTTAAGCCAATCTTGAAATCCCCTTATTTCAGAAATTTGACTATTCATTTTTTCCAACTTCCCAACAAAATTCTGTACCTCTATATTTCTTGAAGTTGTAACAGAATTTTAAGCTTCATCATTAATATTACATGTTGTACACATTAAAAAACAGTCACTACTAACCAAAACATTTTTTCATAATTATATCTTTTTAATTAGCAGCTACAATATACAAATACAATTCAATATATACAACTTAAAAAATCAAGTGAGATAATCCAACTCCCGTTTCATACTGAGTAATTCTTCCCTTACCCGTTTCAGCCGGTCCACTATCTCTGCTGTACTCACCACACTCTCCCTATTCTGCTTCAGGCGCTGCTTGGCACCGGCCAGTGTCATTCCCTTTTCCTTCACCAGATGATACACCAGTCTGACATTCTCGATATCCGCCTGTGTGTACTGACGGATATTTCCTCCAGCTTTTTTAGGAGAAAGAAAAGGAAATTCTTTTTCCCAATAACGCAGCAAAGATTCGTTTACTCCGAACATCTTTGCCACCTCTGTAATGGAATAATACAGTTTCAGTTTCTTTTCTGTCTTCAATGCCATAATCACGTATCCTCCCTCTATATTAATCGAATACCTTGCCGTGGTTGGCAGCAATTTGAATCATCTTGTCGTAATCGTCAGCACTCAAATCCATAAAGTAATAGTTGACAGGGTTCACTACCTGCCCCTTGACATGCACCTCGTAATGCAGATGCGGTCCGGTACTCTTTCCTGTAGAACCCACTTCACCAATCACCTCACCACGTACCACTTTCTGTCCTACCCTTACCTTTATCTTACTCAGATGTGCATAACGCGTTACATACCCAAAGCCATGGTCAATCAAGATACAATTACCGTACAGCCCTTCCCAACCAGCCTTCACAACCTTTCCGTTACCCGTTACATACACCGGTGTACCGATATCAGCAGAGAAGTCCATACCTGCATGAAACTTTACAGTCTTATAGATAGGGTCGATACGTGTACCATACCCGGAAGCTGTCTGCTTCAGATTTTTGTTCGATACAGGCTGAATGGCAGGAATACAAGCCAGCATCTCGTCATTCCGTTTACACAGATTCACCACCTCATCAAACGACTTGGACTGAATATACACCCTTCGTGCCAGCAAGTCCATCTTTTGCGTAGTATTTATCACCAGATTCTTATTGGCCATATCCATCAATTCCTCATAACGGTTTGTTTTCCCATAACTGGCATTACGCAATTCGTCACTCACAGGATCGGCCTGCATAATGACACGGTACAAGTTGTCATCGCGCTGTTGAAGATGCTGCATCACATCCAGCGCTTCATCCAGACGGGTAGAAAGGATATTATACTGAGCAAGCAAGCGAGAGTTTTCTACACGGAGGTCTTTTTCGGAAGGAGAGCCGAAAATCCACAACAGCAAAATAAAACTGCCGGCTCCCAAACCCATCCCCACGAACAGGCGTCTTAAATAGCTCTGTACCCTCTGCCGCATGGTAGGATAAATACGATCGTACGTTCGTGTCTGAGGGTTATAGATATAATAGACTTTACGCATTCAAATCTAGTTTTGAAGAATTTTAAGATGCAACGGTTCAAGTTTTTGCATCAAACATACGGACAAAAATAATAAAACCGATTATCTTTGCAAATCAAATTTGAGAATATTAACTACAAGACATTATAAGCATTATGTTGACAGCAAACGAAATCCGCGACTCATTCGTCAAGTTTTTTGAGTCGAAAGGACATCAGATTGTGCCTTCTGCACCAATGGTCATCAAAGACGACCCTACTCTGATGTTTACCAATGCAGGTATGAACCAGTTTAAAGACATTATTCTGGGTAATCATCCTGCGAAATATACCCGTGTAACAGACTCACAAAAATGCTTGCGCGTAAGCGGTAAGCACAACGACCTGGAAGAAGTAGGTCATGATACCTATCATCACACCATGTTCGAAATGTTGGGTAACTGGTCATTCGGCGACTACTTCAAGAAAGAAGCTATCAGCTGGGCATATGAATATCTGGTGAACGTGCTGAAACTCGATCCGAAAGACTTGTATGTAACTGTATTCGAAGGAAGCCCAAGCGAAGGTCTGTCTCGCGATGACGAAGCAGCCGGCTATTGGGAACAATTCTTCCCGAAAGACCATATCATCAACGGAAACAAGCACGATAACTTCTGGGAAATGGGTGATACAGGTCCTTGTGGTCCTTGCTCGGAAATCCACATTGACTCTCGTTCGGAAGAAGAAAAAGCAGCTATACCGGGAAGCCAGCTGGTAAACAAAGATCATCCGCAGGTTATCGAAATCTGGAACCTGGTATTCATGCAGTACAACCGTAAAGCAGACGGTTCTTTGGAATCATTGCCTGCAAAAGTAATCGATACCGGTATGGGATTCGAACGTCTGGTACGTACCTTGCAGGGAAAAACATCAAACTATGATACAGACGTATTCCAGCCTATCATCAAAGTAATCGGTGACTTGTCTGGCAAGAAATACGGTGATGACGAAAAGACAGATGTAGCCATGCGCGTAGTGGCAGATCACATCCGTACCATCGCCTTCTCTATTACCGACGGACAGCTTCCGTCTAACGCCAAGGCCGGTTACGTAATCCGCCGTATCCTTCGCCGTGCCGTTCGCTATGCATATACCTTCCTGGGACAGAAGCAGGCATTCATGTACCGTCTGGTACCAGTGTTGATTGAAAACATGGGTGGTGCTTATCCTGAACTGAAAGCACAGCAGGCTTTGATTGAAAAAGTAATGAAGGAAGAAGAAGAATCATTCCTCCGTACACTGGAAACCGGTATCCGCCTGTTGGACAAGACTATGAGCGAAGCAAAAGCTGCCGGAAAAACTGAAATCAGCGGAGTGGATGCTTTCACATTGTACGATACCTTCGGATTCCCATTCGACTTGACAGAACTGATTCTCCGCGAAAACGGTCTGTCTGCCGACGTGAAAGGATTTGAAGCAGAAATGCAGAAACAGAAAGAACGTGCCCGCAATGCAGCTGCCGTAGAAACAGGCGACTGGATTACACTGAAAGAAGGTGAAACTACTTTCGTAGGTTACGACTATACTGAATATGAAACCAGCATCTTGCGCTACCGTCAGGTAAAACAGAAAAACCAGACACTGTTCCAGATTGTATTGAGCGATACTCCGTTCTATGCAGAAAGCGGTGGTCAGGTAGGTGATACCGGTGTATTGGTAAGCGAATTCGAGACTATCGAAATCATCGATACTAAGAAGGAAAACAATCTTCCTATCCACATTGCCAAGAAACTTCCCGAACATCTGGAAGCTCCGATGATGGCTTGTGTAGACACAGACAAGCGTGCGGCTTGTGCAGCTAACCACTCTTGTACACACTTGCTGGACGAAGCATTGCGTCAGGTATTGGGTACACACGTAGAACAGAAAGGTTCACTCGTTACTCCAGACTCACTCCGTTTCGACTTCTCTCACTTCCAGAAAGTGACTCCAGAACAGATTCGTGAAGTGGAACATCTGGTCAATGCAAAGATTCGTGAAAACGTACCTTTGACTGAATACCGTAACCTGCCTATCGAAAAGGCAAAAGAACTGGGTGCTATCGCTCTCTTCGGTGAAAAGTATGGCGACGAAGTACGTGTCGTACAGTTCGGTTCATCTATCGAGTTCTGTGGAGGTACTCACGTATCGGCTACCGGAAAAATCGGTATGGTGAAAATTATCTCTGAAAGTTCTGTAGCTGCAGGTGTACGCCGTATCGAAGCTGTTACCGGAGAAAAGGTAGAAGAAATGTTCGACATGGTACAGGATACTATCAGCGACCTGAAAGCACTGTTCAACAACGCTCCTGACCTGAAAGCTGCTATTACAAAATATATCGACGAAAATGCAGGCTTGAAGAAACAGATGGAAGAATTCATGAAAGAAAAAGAAGCTTCTGTCAAGAACAAGCTGATTGAAAATGCAAAAGAAGTAAACGGTGTGAAAGTAATCAGCACTGTACTTCCGATGCCGGCTGACGCTGTGAAGAACATTGCCTTCCAGCTGAAAGGACAGTTCCCTGAAAACTTGTTCGTTGCTATCGGTAGCGTATTCGAAAACAAACCGTTGCTGACTGTAACCATGAGCGAAGACCAGGTGAAAGCCGGACTGAACGCAGGCCAGTTGGTACGCGAAGCTGCCAAACTGATTCAGGGTGGCGGTGGCGGTCAGCCTCACTTTGCGACAGCCGGTGGTAAGAACCCCGACGGACTGAGTGCAGCTGTCGATAAGATTATCGAATTGGCAGGATTCTGATTTCAACAGAATCCCTCTATATAAGAAATGTCATTCTCCCGGAATAGTTTCCTGTGGAGAATGACATTTTTTATTTCTATCTTTTCTCTTACTTATTAAACAAACTATACAAAACAGTCTGTCTGCACAACAAACTAAGCAGCAAGTAGAAACAATCTTTACTTATTAGGAGAATCCCATTTATGAGTTTCGGCACATTGAATATTCAAAATTTGATTACCACTCTGCATACAGAAATCTCCCTGCTCAAGAATCCATTTACCATCAGCTCCTACGAAAGCTAAATCACTAGCCTCGATAGACAAAACTACGGTTTTAGTTTCTCCAGGTTTCAGTTCTACTTTCTTGAAAGCACGCAATCTGCGTTTTTCCGGAACAAGTGAAGCTACTAAATCACTACTGAACAACATCACTGTTTCTTTACCAATACGACTACCCGTGTTTGTTACGTCTACAGAAAACTGAAGTTCATCGGCAGCAGTAAATGAAGGTACATTTACACGCAAATTACTATACTCAAATGTAGTATAACTCAATCCATAACCAAATGGCCACTGTACAGAAATCACAGCATCATAATCGTAAGCACCTTCCATCTTATCCATTTCTTCACTTACCCGATAATCGTAAGTAGTGAGTGCCGCCTGATAACGTGGGTAAGTATAAGGCATCTTTCCACTTGGATTGACATCACCAGCCAATATATTAGCCAACGCATCTGCTCCATAATTTCCAGGAAGCAAGATATTAATAATTCCACTGGCAAGCGGCTCCAGATCATTTATCAAACGAGGTCTACCTTCATTCAAGATCAGAATAATCGGTTTACCAGTACTTGCTAAAGCTTTTACAAGTTCACTCTGAGCAACTGAAATATTTAAATCCGAAAGATTACCTGGAGTTTCACAATAAGAATTTTCACCTATACAAGCAATAATGATATCTACATTCTTTGCTGCTGCTACAGCCTTCTCTATTTCCGGTTCATTTTCTTCGGTATAAGCTCCTTCCGACTTATAGGTTACCCCTTGCTCGAGTGTTACATATTCAGCCCCGAACTTATTGCATAGCGCCTCATAAATAGTATTATATTTACCAGCAAATCTATCAGCAAGATGTCCTTGCCAAGAATAGCTCCAACCTCCATTCAGACAACGCATTGAGTTAGCATTCGGACCTGTAACCAGCAGTTTTTTACCCTTTGCCAACGGCAAAATATTATTCTGGTTTTTCAACAGAACTTCAGACTCTTCGGCTGCACGCAGTGCCAACTCTGCATGTTCTTTACTACCAAACAAAGGATACTTTTGAGGTTTGGTATTCGGGGTATCAAAGAGTCCTAAGCGATATTTCAAACGAAGAACACGGCGCACTGCATCATCAATACGACTCATCGGAACTTTATTTTCCTGAACCAGTTCTTTCAGCAGCATACAAAAGTTTACATCGTAAGGTTCCATTGCCATATCAATACCGGCATTAATGGCTATCCGTATTGCGTCTTTTTTATCTGCCGCAATACGTTCACGCGTATACAAATTATTGATATCTGCCCAATCGGTAATCAACATTCCATCCCATCCAAGGTCCTCTTTCAGCCATTGAGTCAGTAGTTCATAGTTAGAATGTACAGGAACTCCATTGATAGAGCTACTATTGACCATAATAGTCAAAGCTCCGGCCTCAACACATTCTTTGAAAGGAGCAAAACATTTTTCACGCAATTCTGATACTGGAATATATGCAGGAGTACGGTCTTTTCCTGTACGAGGTGAACTGTAACCCATATAATGTTTTACAGATGCAGCAATACGATCGGCCGGAATATGATTGGGATCATCTCCCTGAAATCCGCGAACAGCCGTACTTCCCATAATTGCATTGACCAAACAGTCTTCACCATAATTTTCCCATACGCGTGACCAACGTGGATCACGTGCCATATCAACAGTAGGAGAATAAGTCCACGGACAGTTACTGGCACGAGTTTCGTATGCAGTAACACGTGCAGCCTCATAGGTCAATTCCGGATTGAACGCAGCTCCCAAATTAATATTTTGAGGAAAAAGTGTACCATCCAAAGTGTAAGTTGTTCCGTGATTTTGATCTAAGCCGTAGATACATGGAATTCCGATTTCCTTCATTGACATAGCCTGAATAGTACTAATGATTTCTTGCCACTTATTTCTATCTTGTGCAACTGGCCCCGGCGCATTCAGAAAAGATCCTACCTTATATTCCGCAATTGCCTTACGCAGTTTGGCCTCATCAAGCCGGAATTCGCCATCAACAAAATCCCCCAACACATCAATTGCCAATTCGGTCATCTGCCCTATTTTCTCTTCCAAAGTCATCTTCGAAAGAGTAGCCTCTACTTTTTCCTCTAATCTGGCATCTTTGGTAATAGCTACCGGGGTAGCTGCCTGTATGGAACAGGCAGCCAATGCTATGGAAAACAAACTTAATGCAATTTTTTTCTTTATCATAATTATCTATATTTATGTTTTACTTTATACTAATTCTATCTACATAAAATCCGTGACCTATACAGAGAAATCCATCTTCTGTCTGAATTTTATCCAAAACCTCCTGAGTCAGTTGTACTTGTTTTACTCCATCTTCATGGAATTCAATAACTGCAGTACCAGGCAAATCATTCCACCAGCCGGTTGTAGTACGTAACTGATGATATTCATCTGACGGATTAACCGAATAATAGATATTCAATACAGCCCCTGCTTTTATATCAGCAAATACATCCTTACCAATCATATCAAAAGATTTACTTGGATTATCATCAGGCAAATCCCATGATACATAATGGTGCCCTTCCCACAATATTTTTTCAGAAGAAACCACAACTGTCTGTTCTGTCGTATTTCCTTCTTGCGCATAGAACATAACAGCATTACCAGAAACGGTTTTTCCTGTAAGTATATATTCACCAACAGCGATTGACGGGCACATAAAAGCAATTTCATTTGCCGACTGATGAGTAAAATTGGAAATAGTCTGCCCGTTGAAAGTAAACGATTCAATCCGATCAAGGTTTATACCTGTCATCACCCATTCAGTATCTACCGTTACACGTTGAGCCCCTCCGGTTACAAGTGCATCGCGTGTCACAGTAATTTTATTCCCACCATATTCATTGCCGCTGTTGTCTACAAGGATAATACGATACTCCGCATCCGCCAGATCCTCTGGTATCTCATATTCAATATAACTGTTTTCTTCATCTTCTTTATAAGCCAGAACAGGAGCTGTTTTACCGCCAACAACTACACTTTTCACTTTATCAAGATTATCACCATAAAGTCTTGCAGAACTTCCAACTGCAACAATACGCTCAAAACCAACTTCCGTAGCCCAAGGATCGTCTGCCAATGGATTTACCTGAATCAACCCTTCACGGTAAGTCGATTTTCCGGTCACAGTAGTAGCCATAACTTTCATCGGATATGTTCCGGCTTTCAATGGCATATCAATTTCTTTACCAGCCATAATTTCTTCACCATCGATAATCCAGGTAACTGTTGTATAATCAGCAGGAGTAACAGTAATCGTCATAGAAAAATTAGCGTCACGGCTAATATTTGATACAACTGGTAATTCACCATTAACCCGGTCGGGAAATAATGGATCGAGAATCCGTGGATCATCGTTTTCTGTTGCAGTAGATAGCGGAGTATCTTCTGTACAAGCCATGAGTCCAAAGCTCATAGCCAACATGATTAATATAGAATATATCTTTTTCATATGCAGACTCTAAATTAAAATAATTGTTATTTTGTAACATCTTTATCCCACCATACCGGAGTATACCAGTCATCTGTTCCTCCCATACGTTGCAAAGCTTCCTCATAACTTGCCTTATTATAGGATGACTCCAATACAGGATAACAAAGACGTACAGGAATTTCAGTACCTCCAGTCAGATATTGTCCGAACCCGTATTCTGCCGGTGATTTCAACTTAGGATAACCAGAACGGCGTAAGTTGGCCCAACATTCGGCTGGATTGGTAAAATGAAGAATCCATGCCTGTGTATTAATAGCTTCCTTTTTCTGTTCATCGGTATATCCTATACCGTTATTTCTTATGTATTCTTCGAAAGCTTCATCAGAAACTTGTTCACACCCATAATTATCTGTTAGGAAATCAATTGCAGCACGTACTCCCTGTTTATACAGGTCCTCTACAGATTCACTACCTGTGTTCCATTTTTTCAAAGTAGCTTCTGCTTGCAGGAATTTTACTTCTGCATATGTCATTACTACACCAGGATTTGTACTTTTCAAAAAATTGTTAGCCAATTTAGGCTCTGTTTCTCGAGCCACTGTACTTCCTATAGAAGGATTGGTCTGTGCCAGTTCTTTTAAGATATCGCTGTCATAACCGCTTGGCCATGGGTCATAACTAAATGCGCCCGGTTGACACGGCTGAAAAGCAACTCCCTTTTCAATCATTTCATTGGTCAAATCAATACGATTATCGGGGCTAGTAGCACTCATTAATCCATCGTAATAACAACGACCAATCATAAAAGTACGAGGGTCTCCTGTATTATACAACTGGTTGAAAAACGTTGCACAAAGATAACTTGGATTGTTTGCAGGGTCGTTACCAAACAACAGTTGCGACAAAGCATTACCACGATAATCAGTATAAGACTCCTGACCAAAACTGAATGACTTTTCCATGTATTTAATCAAGGCATCATCATCACCGCTTTCGAAAATACCTCCTTCATCCTGCAAGGCTGCTTCAAATTCCTCTTGTGCTTTCTGAGGATTTACATTAGAAATACGCATAGCAAATCTCAATCTTAACGAATTCGCCAGCTTTTTCCATTTGTTTACATCGCCATTGAAAATTACATCTCCTGTAATTTTATCTTTACTGGCATCCAAATTATTTCCGGCTGTCGTGAGCTCAGCAAAAAAGTCGTTGTAAATTTCTTCCTGAGTATCGTAGCGCGGATTAAACTTTTCTTCAAGAAATCCCTTTCCGGCTTCACTGTAAGGCACATCTCCATGAATATCTGAAATAACAGACATCAGATATACTCTATAAATACGCACAGCTGCATTTATGTTTACCTTCTCAACATTATCGGATGTACGATACTGAGCATCTGTCAGGTTCTTAATAGCTGTTGTATAGAATGTAGTCCAAACACGCCCCATTTCATTATTGTCTACAGTATGTCTTCCTCCATAGTTGGTGGTGTTCCAGCATCCCATAAGTTGCTGATTGAATGCATATAGATAGTTTCTGTATATTTCCACCATTCCTAAATCACCATAAGTTTGCAATTGTGCTGTTGTAAGCTGTGCATTCGGATCAATAGTTGCAGCTTTCGACGGATCTGTATTCATATTCTGCATGTACTCATCGCTACATGCGGTAAAGAATACAGCAATTACTGTCAAAATCAAAGTGAAATATGATTTATAGTTTTTCATTGTATATCTACTTTAATATTGTATGATGAAAGATTTTTAAAATTTGAGATTGACATTAAATCCATAACTTCTGCGTGAAGGCAGTGAACCATATTCCAATCCCATACCAGTAGTATTATTGTAGTTAGAATCCGGATCGATGTTAGGAATATTCTTCCATACAATGAATGGATTACGTGCAACAAACGAAACGGTAAGTCCTTTTACCACTTTTTTCAACCAAGCCTCAGGAACCCGATAACTCAATGTAATTTCACGACATTTAACGTATGAATTATCATAAATGAACATTGACGGAGCATTTCGACATACACTCATCCAATAATCTTCTGGATTAATATAAATATCATTTGCACGGTATGTTCCATCTCCATTGTCTATTACACCAGGAGCAATAAAACCACCGGTAGGAGTCCAGTCGGGAGAACCTTTCGGAATACCTGCGGCCTGACGAAGTTCTTCTGAACGATACCATTCTTCACGACCAATAAGTGTTTCTTTGCTTTTACCTGATTCATAAAAAGCACGAGCAGACATTGAATAAAGATCAGCTCCAACCTTAATATCAAAAAGAGCTGAAAGTGACACATTTTTGTAAGTAAGTGTAGTTCCGATACCCCCAGTCCAATCCCAAGAAGCATTACCTAATACATGATTACTCTTATCATATTGAGGAAGTCCGGTTTGTGGATCAATCAAAATATCCCCATTTTCATTACGTTTAAAATCCGGTCCAACAATAGCTCCAAAATTTTCACCTACTTTAGCAGCAACCTGTACATCCAACCATGCCGCTTTTTCCAACTCAAACATATCCATGTCATCCACCAATTTTTTAACTTTATTACTATTCTTAGAGAAGTTCAAATTCAAATCCCAAGAAAAGTCTTTAAGCTGAATCGGACGTGTGTTGAGAGCTATTTCAATACCTTTATTTTCTATTTCACCAGCATTTATCAGACGATAATTATATCCTGAAGTCCATGAACTAGCCATACCCATAATCTGATTTTTACTATTTTGAGTATAATAAGTAAAATCAAGACCAATGCGATTTTGCAAGAACTTCATTTCAAAACCTACTTCAAAAGAATTAGTCTTTGTCGGTTTTAAATTTTTGTTAGGCATTGTCGAATTATTAATATAGCCTATTGTATAACTCGGATACGTATATTTTGATTTGGTATAAACTAATCCTAACTGATAAGGATCTGTATCACTACCCACTTGTGCCCATGACAAACGTACTTTCCCATAAGGCATCCAATTGCTTTGTTTTAATAATTCAGAAAAAACAAAACTACCTGAAAACGATGGATAGATATATACATTATTCCCAATAGGTAAAGTAGACGACTGATCACCACGCAAAGTAGCATCAAAGTAAATCATGTGTTTCCATCCTACATTCACAGCTCCATAAACCGAATTAATTTGTTTGCGATAACTATTCTGTTCCAAACTGGTTTCATTAAAACTCATTAAAGCAACTACATCACGAATCTGCATATCTTGTGCAGTTGTAATATTGGTTTGATTATTTACTTTATACACATTTCCACCTAATGTAGCATTAAAATCGAAATCCCCCCATGTATTGTTATAAAGGGCAAGTAACTCGAAGTTATACATACGATTACGGAAATTACTGTTCTGTAAATAACCAGCTTCATACCCTGGAGTTGTAGGAGCTTTAAAATCCTCGAAAATAAAATAATTCAATTCCGCACCGATTGTTCCTTGCAATTTTAAATGTTTATTGACATTCCAAATAGCTTTTCCATTAAAACGGAACTGGTCTTTTTTCGAATTGTTTGAGTTTTTATAAATATCCCAATAAGGATTTACGTTATATGGGTCCATACCATTCCAATTGGAATATTCACCATTAGCATCCTGATAAGTTTTAAGCCACTCCTGATCATAGGTTGTAGCCAATGTCATTAGATTTTTTCCAATATTTGATTTACTATCACCCAATGCCGGACGATTTTTCACAGCTTCACGTGTATAGTTAACACTAAAATCTACGTCAACTTTTCCCAAACTGGTGTTGGTACGCAAATTGAAAATATCACGACTCATATTCGATTGAGGTACAATATCTTTGTTTCTCATATCTGTATAAGTGAAACGTACACCTGTGTGCCCACTATTTGCACTGATAATAGCTGTATTTGTTGCCGTCAGACCAGTACGAAAGAATCCTGAAGTGTTATCAGGTATAATAAGATAAGGACGTGCAACACCATCAAAATATGTCAGCATATTACTACCATCAGCTTTCGGTCCCCAACTTTTATTTGTATTTGAAACCGCATCAATGCTGTATGTACCGTTACTACCCATACCATAAACCTGTTGTATATCATCCCATTTAGCCAATTGAGTATCAAAAGTCAGCGTTCCATTATATTCTACACTAAATTTTTCCTTACCATTGGCTTTTTTCGTCGTAATAAGAATCACACCATGACTGGCACGGCTACCATAAAGAGCAGAAGCTGCAGGTCCTTTTAATACAGACATGTTTTCAATATCATCGGGATTAATGCTGGAAATACCATCACCCAAATCAAAACCTCCAGAAGTACCAGCACTACCATAGTTGGTATTATCAAGAGGCACACCATCAATCACATACAAAGGTTGATTGTTTCCAGTCATTTCTGTACTACCACGTAAAATAACACGAGTAGAACCAGAAGGACCTCCAGCTGTCTGGCTAACAACAAGCCCTGGTACACGACCTGCCATGGAGTTAATTACATTGGTTTCCTTTGCTTTGGTTAGCGATTCACCTTTTACTTCATCAACACCATAACCTAAAGCCTTACGTTCCCTTTTAATACCCAATGCAGTTACGACCACTTCACTCAACACTTTGGTATCCTCGGCCATAACTATATTCAATGGCTTTTTACCAGCCTTTATTTCCATCGTTTTATAACCAATGTAACTAATTACCAAAGTTGCACCCGGAGTAACCTTCAATGTAAATTTACCATCTAAATCAGTGATAGTCCCATTGGTAGTATTTCCCTTTTCTACAACAGATGCTCCAATAACGGGACCAGCCGCATCGTTTACAGTTCCTGTAACAGTCTGAGTTTGTTGGTCAACAACCCAATGAACAGGGTGAGCTATTACTTCCAGTGGTAAGACTCCACCTATAAAACAAAGTGCGAGCGTGCCACATAATAGTGTGTACCTACTTTTTTTTGTTTTCATAGATTTATAATATTAAGATTAATAGACTTTTATCCAATCAATATACATATTTACCTTTTCTCCATCCTTCAATGCAGTAATAGCATCTATATCCGTAATATTGGGGAAATTTCCTCCTACAGCCAAATTGAATAGGATGTAGAAATTATGATGAAAATATTCATAACGTCCACTAATCTTACTAATATCAAACGTATGGAATTTAACACCATCTACACTAATAATCAAACTATTTTCTGTCCATTCCAGCATATAAACATGATATTTCCCGTCTTGTAGATTAAATGCAACATTATCCGCATGATATTCTTGCCGATGTCCAAGCTGATAATCTGTTCCGAAATGAATAGCTGTATTCAGATAAGTTTCAGAGGAACCAGAAGCTATTCCATGTGCTTCTCCCATTTCCATAATATCAATTTCCCCACATTGTGGCCATGGCATATCATTATCCCCCATCATCCAAAAAGCTGGCCAAAGTCCGTTTGCTGTTTTAGGCAGCTTTATACTTGCCTCTATTTTTCCATATTTAAAACTTTTTTTACCTTGAGTGTTTACTCTTCCGGAATAAATTTTATCTCCTTTCCGCTCAGCTGTTAGAATCAGTACAGATCGCCCTTCATCTATACCTGTAGAAACATGTGCTGCATCATAAATTTGAAGTTCTTGATTTACCCATCCAGCCTCGTGTTCCTCTTTAGTCCACACATTACTGTCAAACGTTTCAAACTCATCTTGAAATAAGACTTGTCCTAACGATTCTCCTTCCTGCGGATTCAAGTTTACTTCATCAGATGAACAGGATTGAAACATTGAGCACATTATCAAAGTCAATAGAAGTTTTACATTTTTCATATTATAGATGTTTATAAATTAATAATAAGGTTATACATAAATTTTATTATCGAGATTTTTCAATCACCGTCTTGGCTATTTTTAAACCCTATGCAAAAATGTAAATTGCATATAAATAAAATGGTCAGATAGCTGACACATAAGGTTTGATAGCTGACAATTCTGTCCCAAATGATAGATTTATGTCCATTTGAAACAGCATTATACCATAAAATGAATGAGTCCAAGACATAAAAAAATGCCGATAAATTAATTTTATCGACATTTTCCATTTCAGATAATTATGAGCCATGTTATGCTTTATCAACTACATAGTATTCTCTTGTTCATATTTACTAGGTTGGATACCAAATTGCTTTTTAAATAGCAAACTAAAATATTTTACATTAACAAATCCCGTATCAGCTGCAACCTCCGTTACATTTTTTCCTTGTTTCAGCAATTCGGCAGCTTTTTGTAATCGGATAATACGAATAAACTCTTGTGGAGCCTTCCCTGTAAGAGACTTAAGACGACTATAAAAGAGAGTACGGCTCATAGCCATTTCTTGACACAAACTATTAATATTAAAATCCTCATTATTGATATTCTCAATAACAAGTTGGGTAGCACGTATCACAAAAGAATGATCACTTTCTGAAAGCATAGACCGATCTCCCTCCACCTTTTCTTCCTGCAAAACAGTTACCTTATTCGATATTACTTCAACATTATTACTATCATTTTTTACTTCCTTCAAAGCCTGTCGCATGAAAAAATCTCTCTGCCGATTTCTATTTTCTATAAATCCCCTTACTTTTAATTTCAATATTTCTGTACTAAATGGCTTTGGGATATAATCATCAGCACCTTTTTTTAAACCTTCCACCACAGCATCATAATTAGTTTTTGCAGTAAGCAATATAAAAGGTATACCAGCCATATTGGGATTTTCCTTTACCAGTCGACATAATTCATCTCCCGGTATACCCGGCATCATTAGATCTGACAATATCAAGTCTGGATATGCATCGGACAGGTAATCTAGAGCCTCTTCTCCATTTGTAACATCAACTACACGATAATAAGGTTCAAAGGTTTTACGCAAATAATAGCGTAACTCTTCATGATCCTCTACTATCAACAAAGTATCTTTCTTTTCCAACTTTTCAACATCTTCCTGTGTGTCAAATGAAGCTTCTTTTAGTTTTTTATAATACGGTTTATCATGTTGACAAGATATAGAATTGATTGATTTTACTACAACAGATACATCATTTGCTTTTTGCAGTATTACAGAGAATGTAGTTCCTTTGCCAACTTCCGATTCATAAGTTACTTTTCCATGCAACATTTTTATAATACGCTGAACTTGTAACAAACCAAATCCCGTACCCGATTCATATGACTGTCTGGCATTTTCTGCACGATATATACTATTAAACAAATATTTTTTTGCACTAGTTGGAATTCCTATACCATTATCCTTTACTTCAATAGTAACTTTTTGTTTATTATTCCGTAAAGTAATTTCTATCCTACCCTGAGGTGGGGTATATTTACATGCATTAGAAAACAAATTGTCTAATAACATTTCTATCAAATGTCTATCCGCCATTGCATATATATCTTGTTCCGGTAAAGAAAGATTCAAATGCAACTGCTTTTTATCGCATAATGTTTGAAAGCTGGCACATTCTTCAATAAGTAATTCACTTATATTTATAGTTTCTAATTTAACATTTTTTCTGTGTGCATCCATTTTTTCAAACTCCAATAGCTGTGTAATAAGTGTATGAAGTTTACGTGTACTCGTATGTGCCATATCGATCAGATGTTGAGCATTGGTCGATAAATCCTTTTCCTTACTTAAATCTTCTAAAGGAGCCATAATTAATGTAACCGGTGTTCGAATATCATGAGCCGTATCAATGAAAAATTTAATTTTATCTTCATCATATTGCTTCTGAAGCTGATTACTTTTATATCGAAGAATAAAATAAAAAATTCCCCCTGTCACACATATATAAATTATCCATGCATACCAAGAATTCCACCATGGTTGAGCTATTCTTATAGGTAAAGTTTTTTCAGAGATAATCTCCCCGTTACTTTTTCTTACACTACGGACTTTAAGTGTATACGTACCAGGAGATACATTGGTATATCGTACAGAACCATTTGAAGACAAAGCATTCCATGATTTCTCATATCCATCTAATATATATTGGTAAGCAATATCATGCTGAAAACGATAGTTTATAGATTCGAAAGAAACTACAAATGAATTATATTCATACTTCAAACAAATATTATTATCCTCCAACATTTTATAAATACTAGGATATAACTGTTTCTCCTCAGATGGATTAAGATATTCTACTCTTAATTCCGTGAATCGAAGTGGGGCTTCATAGTCTACGATAGTCACAACATCTGGAGAAATAAGCACAGCTCCACTCGTACTTCCATACGCAAATTTTCCATCCGACAATCGGGTACAAGATGATTTATTATATACTTTATCTATATCATAAATGTAATTTAAATTTAAAACATGGAAATTCTTCACTATAGCCAGTCCTTTTCCAGAACTTGCCCATACACCCCCCTGAGCATCCCGTTGCAGACTATAGACATCATTTGACAACATTCCATCATCTGTAGTAAAAGCCTTCACTTCATGGGTACGCATATTATATAAACTAAGTCCTCCTCCTTCAGTAGCTAACCACACGGTTTCATCAGCGTTAAAAAGCATAGAGGTAATATAAGAACTGGCATTCTGTTCCTTTAAATCTTGCGTAGTAGCATATCGTTCAACTTTTCCACTTTGCTTATCTATCATACAAAATCCATTTACTGTAGCCACCGCTATTTGACGACGATTTACAACCACAATAGAGTGAATCCAGTTTATATCAAATATTTGTTTCTTAGTTTTGGCTTTGTTATACATCACAAGTCCTCCATTGAGCCCTCCAATCCATAAATCTCCATCATTATCTTCAATGACAGAAAATATATAATTGGTTGTCAATTCTCCTTTTCCTTGTGTAAGATGTGCCACAATTCTACCAGATCTATCTAGTTGATATACACCATCACCATAGGTTCCCGCCCACATATTACCACTTTTATCTTTACATAATGCAACAATAACAGTTGATTTCAGAATATGTTTCCACCTATTCGATTTACTCCAGATACTGATTCCATCGTCAGTAGCAAACCAAATATCCCCATTCACATTTTCTTCAATATCATTGACATTATCATTTGCCAGTGATTGCGAATTCCCTCTTTCATGATTTAAAACAGTTATAGGATATTTCAAATAAATAGCCACAGATACTCCTCCTGTATAACTTCCAATCCAAACATTTCCCTGATGATCGCAGATTACTGTATACACACCATTTCCTTGTAAAAAAATGTCACTGCTATCTTCTGTATTGATAAAAAGATTACTTTTCTTTGTTTCCAAATCAACAGTATAAACCCCTCCTCCATCTATTCCTACTAATAAATTATGATTATCATAAGCTGTAATAGAGCGAATAGGACTAAAAAAACATGAATTTTGTTCTTCGATGCACCCCAGTGCAAAAGTCTCCAAATCCATTGTCCACAAACCATTATTGAATGTTCCAATCCAAAGTTCTTTACGCGTTTTATCGTAAAAAAGAGTTTGTACGTTTTTATTGTTGACAAGTTGCTTTATTTTCCAAGACTGTGAATACGATACATATTGTACTCCACTAGATGTTCCTATAAACAAAGAGTCCCCTAGACTGAAAATGTCATTAATGTATTGATCTGGAAGGACAAGTGATATAGTATCATTAGAATTTTTTTTATATAATCCTTTACTTAATCCCAACCATAATGTGCCTTTATCATCCATACATAGTTTATTGAGAATAATTTCTCCATGAATCAATTCACCTAAATATAACTCTTGTTCAAAACTATCTGTTTCTGGCTTATAACGATAAATTCTTCCAGTATGATCATATGCCCACAATCCATATTCTTCATGATACAGCAAACGAATTCTCCGTCCTGCCATATCTCCATAATAAAAGTTACCTTCTAAATTATAGTTTTTTACACTCTGTCCATTGTATCGGTCTATTCCTGCTTTTGTTGCAATCCAGATTACATGATGTCTGTCCTCTATAATTGAAAATACCCGTTGACTGCTAAGTCCCTCCAAATGTCCAATATGTCTAATATTAAACATATTGCTTGTCAACTCTGCATGTACTGCGAAAGCAACAGTCCATACCAAGACAATTAAAATACTTTTCAGCAAGATTCTCATACGACAATATTTATCAAAGACATTAGATCATTTTCATATACAACACAATGATATATTAAAAACTGTAATTAATTCAAGGCTTATTATGAAATAAACTATATGCTGAATAATTTAGCTTTTATTGCAAAAATAACTAAAGTTAATCAAAAATAAAATATACAAATAATATAACTTCTCCATATAGAAGTATCTTTTTTCATTAACCTTTCACCATTTCTACGTATAACCAGCCCATACATATTTGCATGAATACAAATAGATTTAAGAAATAACAGAATATCGCTACATATATAATCCATCCAAGAACAACCGTCCTCAAATTTCACTCATTTTTCATCTTTACAAATTGCCCGGGCGACATTCCTGTAATCTGCCTGAACACCCGATTAAAATTATTGGGAGTACTGAAACCTACTTCATAAGCTATTTCCGATAAAGTTTTCTCCCTGTCGGCCAGCAATTCAATAGCCCTCGTCACTCGCTGATAATTCAGATACAGACTAAAACGGATATTCGAGCGGAAAAACAAACGGCTCAGGTTACGGACCGAAAATCCAAAGTATTTTGCTACCGTTTCTATTTTCAAATTCTCGCCACAATGCTCTGTTATATAATGTAACACCGGTACCAGGCGCTGATCGTCGGGAATCACCAGTGTCTTTAGAAGAATCTCTCTGACCGGACTCATGGAGGGAAGTAGCTTAAAGAAGCTCAAAGTAAACTGAAACAAATCGGCTTGTGTATCTCTTCGAATCAATTTGCCTTTCGAAGCAATGAACTTTAAATTTTCTGCTATTACCGAAGTGGTATTATAAATGGAAAAGCCATTCATCACATCAGCCTCCTCAAATGACAAATAAAAGATAACCAGCGAAACCAGACGATTGTGACTGCATAACTCATGTTCTACTCCAGCCGGTATCCAGGCTATGTGTTTTTCCGGTACAAAATAATTCGTATTGCCAATCTGTACCCTTAACGTTCCCGACAAAGTATAGATAATTTGTTCCTTATTATGAGCATGAGCGGGTAGAACAATTTCTTCCCAACCTGTTTTTTTTATAAAGATTTCTTCAGGTTGTGAACTATTTATAGTCGCAATATACGATTTCTGTTCTCCATTCATCGGTTGGCATGATTTGATAATTTTATTGCATTAATTGAAAATTCAGAACAAAGTTAAAGGTTTATTTTTGCATGCACAAATTGAAATAGACAGAAAAGGTTACATGAAGAATAGGTATTGGTTTTTCTGCATCGGATTGCTTTTTTCAGGAGCTGCATCCGATGCCCAGACTCGTATACTCAGTATAGACGAAATGTTCCACTTGGCTGACGAGAACAGCAAAAGCATACGGGTACACACACTTCACACGGAAGAAACCGCTCAAGGGATTAAAGTTGCACGCGACAAGCGACTTCCATCCATTCACAGCGAACTGACTCTCAACTACATTGGAGACGGTTGTATGACCGACCGGGATTTTTCAAACGGAATACATGCAGACATGCCTCACTTTGGAAATACATTTGTTCTGAAGGCAAGTCAGGTAGTTTACAGCGGGGGAAGCATCAGCGGAAACATCGAGAAGAGTAAGCTGATGCACCGGAATGCCCAACTGGAATACGACAGTAACCGCCAGGATATACGTTTCCTGCTCATCGGCTACTACCTGGATATATGTCAGCTGAATAATGAAAAGACGGTGTACGAAAAGAATATCGAACAGACACAGCTCCTGGTGAAAGATATGCGAGCAGCCTACAGCCAGGGAACAGCTTTGAAGAGCGACATTACACGCTATGAGCTTCAGCTTCAGAATCTGAAACTGGCACTGACTTCCGTTCTGAACAAGAAGAATATATTATGCCAGCATCTGGCCAGTACCATCGGGCTGCCGGAAGGTACAATTATACAGCCTGATACAGCACAACTTAAAAACATACAGATTGCGAGACAGAGCGAAACTGCCTGGAAAGAAGGAAAGCTGAATGCTCCCGCACTACAAATGGCCGATAACCAAATACAACTAAAGCAAAACGAGGAACGCCTGATTAAGGCGGAAAGAAGGCCCCATATCAACCTCACCGCTACCAATGATTTTACCGGTCCCATTCTTGTAGAAGTACCACCGTTGAACAATAATTTCAACTACTGGTTTGCGGGAGTCTCTGTCTCATACAATCTGGACGCCTTGTTCAAAACCAAAAAGAAACTGAAACAGGCACGTATCTCCACGCTTAAGACACAGGAACAAAGAAGACTGGCAGAAGAAAAACTCGACAATGCCATTCATGCCGCTTACATCGGACTGAACGAAGCTTATACGCGACTTCAGACCCAGCAGAAGAGTGTACAGCTTGCACACGAGAACTTCAATATCGTAAAGCACCGTTACCTAAATGGTTTGTCACTAATTACCGATATGCTGGATGCAAGCAATACGCAGCTGGACACCGAATTACAACTGACCAACGACCAGATTAATATTCTATACCAATATTATCTGCTCAAGAAATTAAACGGAACATTATAATAAACCCTATATACTCATGATAAAAAATAAGAAAAGAGCCATCCCCAATTTCATCATACTGCTTGTACTGGCAGGAGGTATAAGCTGGATAAGCGGAAAATTTATCCGCCTCGGCAGCAACGAATATACAGACAATGCACAAATCAAACAACATCTGACTCCTGTCAATACACGAGTACAGGGATTTATCAAGAAAATTTGCTTTGAAGAATATCAGAGAGTGAAGAAAGGAGATACACTGGCTATTATAGACGATACCGAATATCGCCTGAAAGTAGCGCAGGCAGAAGCCGACTATCAGAATGCTCTGGCTGGAAAAAGTGCCATGTATACAACTATCAACACCACACAAAACAACATTTTCGTAACCGAAGCAGCTATCGAAGAGCAACGGGTACGCCTGCTGAATGCTGAAACCGACTACAAACGTTACCAGGAACTGATGAAAGAAGAAGCGGTAACTCCCCAGCAGTTCGACCGGGTGAAAACAGATTATGCTGCTACCAAAGCACGGTATGAACAGTTACTGAGACAGAAACAGTCTACCTCCCTCATGAAGCAGGAACAGACTCAGCGTCTGGAACAAAACGAGTCGGCTATCAAACTGGCAGAAGCAGCACTGAATCTGGCCAAACTGAACCTCTCGTATACCATTATCCGTGCTACAACCGACGGAGTAACCGGACGCAAGGATATTCACGAAGGACAGCTGGTACAATCCGGACAGACACTGGTCACTCTGGTAGACGGTACAGAAAAATGGGTAATTGCCAACTATAAAGAAACCCAGACTACAGACATGCAAAAAGGACAGCTGGTCAAGATACAAGTTGATGCCATTCCAGGAATAGAATACGAAGGACAAATTTCTTCTATCTCCGACGCGACCGGTTCATTCTATTCGGTGATACCGCAAGACAACTCTGCCGGAAACTTTGTAAAAGTAGAACAGCGTATCCCGGTACGTATAGAATTTACACACAACAACCGTCCGGAAGACCTTGAACGCCTCCGTGCCGGTATGAATGTAGAATGTACCGTAAAATTCTAAAAGCCAATGAAACCAGTACGTCCCCGTATCCTATACTTCAAGGAATCGCTTTCTACCCCCTTCTGTATCTGTATCTCCTTGTTTTTCGCCATGGTTTTCCAATTCAATGGCGGAGTTTTCCTGCCTACAGCCTACCAGATGTCGAGTGCATTGGGTTGTATTCAGGAAGATATCAACATGGCAGGATACGCTTCTTTTATCGGGATGACTGTGATTTTCCCCATTCTGTTCCGTCTTAAGTCGCGTTTCACGACCCGTTCCATATTGCTGACGGTATGTTGCGTACTGATAGTATGCAACCTTATCACCATGCATACCCGGCAAATTCCGCTTTTGATTTTCATTTGCTTTATTTCCGGTTTTTTCCGTATGTGGGGAACCTTCGAATGTTTCTCCAATATCCGCCTAAGTGTGACTCCTTCCGGTAATTTCTCTGTATTCTATCCGGTTATCTATATCATCGTACTGGAAAGTATCCAGTTGTCCGGTCTGGTAGCCACTCATATATCCGAGTGGGCCAACTGGCATTATATGCACTGGTTTGTCATCGGTCTGCTGGTCATTGTATGGTTTTGTGTATTCTTTCTTACCCGCCCCTATCGCCCGGGAAAGAAAATACCCTTGTATGGTATAGACTGGCTAAGTGGTATACTCTGGGGAGTGATGCTGTTTGCTGTAGTTTATATTTGTATCTACGGTGAATATCACGACTGGCTAGACAGTGTAGAAATACGTGCCTGTATTGTCATTGCCCTGCTCTGCCTGCTCATCAACATCAACCGCATGAGCACAGTGCGCCGCCCGTATATCTCACCCAAGGTATTCCGTTACCGCAACTTTCCGGTTATTCTGTTCCTGTTTCTCACGATGTGTCTGCTTCTTACCACCTCTTCGGTTCTGCAGAGCCAGTTCATGACTTCCATTCTGCATTACGACGACTTGAATTCTGTATCCATCAACTGGTGTGTATTTATCGGTATTCTCTCGGGAGCAGCAGTTGTATTCTACCGCCAGGTAGTCTTGCGTAAAGGCTTCAAACTTCTCATTTCAGTAGGATTTATACTGATTATTATTTATCAGTACTACATGTATTTTCTTATTTATCCTACACTGAATATCGAAAGCCTGTACCTGCCCAATTATCTGAAAGGTGTAGGAAACGGTATACTTTATATTGCACTGACCATTTACATTGCCAAGAGTGTTCCTTTCCAGCATTTCTTTCAAGGACTTTGCGTACTAAGCTTTATCCGTACCAGTATAGCTACCCCACTCGGAACAGCCATTCTTACCCGATGGCTCAGACATTTGAGTCAGGAAAACATCGGACTTCTCAGTCTGAGAATGGACCAGGTACACAGCAGTCTGTCTCCTCATTCCATACAAGCTCTTTACGCACAGGTTACAGAGCAAGCCATTCTCATCAGTCTGAAAGAACTGTTCGGATGGGTTTGCATTATCAGTACAGTGTTTCTGTGTATTCTGCTCAGCTACAGACTTTGGGAGAATCATCACGAAAAACTGATGAAAAAACATACCATCGCCATAGAACCCTAAGAAAATTTCGACATGCAAAAAACAATGAATACCTGACAAAAAGCTGAAAAACTGCAACATTCAAGGGGCTGATTCAAAATACGAAGACGCCCCTTTTTCACACAATTCCCCAACAAAATATACATTTGTTCTGACTATTCTGTCTGCTCCTTCGGCCAATTTACCAGATAGATTTTCTCCGTAGCACGGGTAAAAGCAGTATAAAGCCAACGATAATAGTCGGGCGAAAGCATTTCTTCGGTCATATACCCCTGATCGAGAAAAATCCTTTTCCACTGTCCACCCTGAGCCTTATGGCAAGTCACGGCATAAGCATACTTCACCTGTAAGGCATTATAATATGCATCTTCCTTCATCTTTTTCATACGTTCACGTTTCGTAGGAACATCAGCATAATCTTCCAGTACAGCATAAAACAAACGGTCGTTTTCCTCTTTCGTAAGCGAAGGAGCATCCGAGTGCAGGGTATCCAGAAGAATCTTGACCTCCAATTCCAAATCATCATAATCCGGAAAAGTCAGTACAACATCGGCAAAACGGAAGCCATACATCTCGCGTATCCGGCGTACTCTACGTACCACTGCCACATCTCCATTGGCAATAAAATCCAGTTCCTTACACTCCGCTCCCCAATAATAATTATTCTTCGCCACCATCAGCATATCCCCCGTGTTCAGTTCGTCTTCTCTGAACAAGATTGAATTACGTATCCCTTTGTTATAAAGATTGGCCCGTTTGTTGGAACGGCAGATTATCATGGTATCGTCCATGCCTGCCGTATCATAGGCTTCGGTAATGGCTTCTATCAGTTCTCCTCCCGGCAGAATCCGTACATCGGAGCATGCAGTTGCCTTCAACACCGGAAGCGAAAAGAAATTCTCTTCTGTAATATATTGTCGCAACAATGTAGCATTGTATAAAATACCGGAATCAGTTGTCTGACGCACTACCTGTGTCAGGCTACACTCCGTAACCTCCAGTCCATAGCCCCGCAAAAAAGAAGCCGATAAAGCCGGACTCTCCTCTTCGCCTACCGGAGGTAACTGTGCCGTATCTCCTACCATCATCAGCCGACATCCCTCTCCACTATATACATACTGCACCAAATCGTCCAGCAGTCGTCCTGTACCAAAAGCCATTCCTCCCAGCCCGCTATTGGCTATCATTGAAGCCTCATCTATTATAAATAAGGTGTGACGATGCATATTCTGATTGATAGTGAAATTGTCTGTTTTATTCGAAAATACCCGCTGGCGATAAATCTTCTTATGAATGGTATAAGCCGGATGTCCTGCATAATGCGCAAAAACCTTTGCTGCCCGACCAGTAGGAGCCAGCAATACACATTTCCGCTTCAACTCCCCCATGGTTCTGACCAAAGCCCCCATCAGCGTAGTCTTTCCCGTTCCGGCATACCCTTTCAGAATGAAAGCAGAATCTGCTTGCGAAGAAAATAAAAAGTCGGCGAAAGATTTTATAGTAAAATCTTGTTCTTCTGTTGGTTTATAGGAAAAATTTCGCTTAATTTGCTGCGACAAATCATTATTTAACATAACACGGCATAAAAAGTTCACGTAACTTTGACGTGGTTAAAGTAATTTATTTTATTTTTGCGCTACGAATATAAACTAAAAAAACAAATATTATCATGAAAACAGTTATTAATCTTGTATTAGCTGCCTGTGTTGTTGCCTTGGTATACATCTGCTACGGCAGTATCATGGGTCCTATCAACTTCGATGAAGCAAAAAAAGAAAGAGAAAAAGCAATTATCGCTCGCTTGATCGATATCCGCAAAGCACAGCAGGAATATCGTACAATGCACAATGGTGCATATACAGCAGACTTCGACTCTCTGATTGCTTTCGTTAAAACTGCAAAACTTCCTTTCATCATGAAAGTAGGTTCTTTGACTGACGACCAGTTGAACAACGGTATGACAGAAAAGAAAGCTATGGAATTAATCAACAAAGCTAAAAAGACTGGTAACTGGAAAGATGTAGAAAAAGAAGGCTTGCAGAACTTCCGTCGTGATACAATGTGGGTTGCCGTAATGGATACTATTTTTGCTAAAGGTTTCAACCCAGATTCTTTGGCTTACGTACCATTCGGAAACGGATCTAAATTCGAAATGGCTATCCGTAAAGATACTACAAAATCTGGTGCTCCTCTGAACTTGTTCCAGGCACAGGTTGCTTACGACGTATATTTGGGCGACTTGGATGCACAGCAGTTGGCTAACTTGAAAGACATGCAGAACAAATTGGGTAAATACTGCGGTCTGAAAGTAGGTGATATCGAACAGCCTAACAACAACGCAGGTAACTGGGAATAATATATATGATTGAATCGATCGATTTTACAAAATCGGAACAATATACTTTATCCATCCGTCTTAGTACGGATGGATTTTCTTTTTCTATCTACGACCCGTTCTGCGACAGTAAATTATTCTTTAAGCAATACGCGGTCAACACCCAGCGCTCGATGGCTGCCAACGTAAAGTCGTTTCTGGCAGAAACAGAAGAGCTGAAGTACAAATACAAACAGACCAATATTCTGATTCATTCTTCGCGTTACACTCCGGTACCGCTGGAAATATTCGAAGACGAACAGATGGAAAGTCTGTTCTATCAGAACCTGCCCAAGCAAAACAACGAAATTGTACTGTGCAATATTCTGGGAAAAAGCAATCTGGTAATCCTCTTTTCCATCGACAAGCTGACGCATCAGTTTCTGACAGATAATTTTGCCTCCACACGTTTCTTCTCTGCCGTCAGCCCACAGATTGAACTGCTGACAGCCAAGAGCAGATTGGGAAACAATAGCAAGCTATATGCTAACCTGCACCCGCACAGCATTGATTTATTCTGCTTCGACCGCGGAAAGCTACAGCTCATCAACAGTTATCCGGTGACTACCACCGAAGATACCTGCTACTATCTGCTCAATGTATGGAAAATGTTGGGATACGACCAGGAACGGGATGAACTCCACCTGACAGGTGATCTCTCCCAACAGGACAGTCTAATGGGCGAGCTGAAAAAATACATAAGAAAGATATTCATTATTAATCCTCAGGCAGAACTTCACAGTGCAACAGACACTCCTATTGAAGAAGTTCCGTTTGACATCCAATCTCTACTGATATGCGAGTAATTAGTGGTATTTATAAAAGACGACGCTTCGATGTGCCCCATACATTCAAAGCCCGACCTACAACCGACTTTGCCAAAGAAAACCTTTTCAATGTACTGAACAACTACATTGATTTTGAAGACGGAATCACCGCTCTCGACCTGTTTGCAGGTACGGGAAGTATCAGTATAGAACTGGTTTCAAGAGGTTGCGACCGGGTGATTTCAGTAGAAAAAGACCCTCAGCATCATGCATTCATCAGTAAAGTGATGCGTGAAGTAAAAACCGACAAATGTTTTCCTCTGAGAGGTGATGTATTCAAATACATTGAAAAGTGTAGCGAGCAATTCGATTTTATCTTTGCCGATCCTCCTTATGCTTTGAAAGAACTGGCTACCATTCCAGACCTTATCTTCAAGCAGGAGCTGCTGAAACCAGACGGATTGTTTGTGCTGGAACACGGAAAAGACTTGAATTTCGAAAATCATCCTAACTTTGTAGAGCACCGTCACTACGGAAGCGTCAACTTCTCTTTCTTTAGAGTAAAGGAGCCAGCAGACGAACCACAGACTCTATGACACGCTGTTTCCGCGCGCGCATAGCCCACTGCTTACGGGAGAGTAACAGACAACTGCGCTGATCATTTAAAAATATTTCTTTCAAAGCCAATGCTGTTTCTTTGTCATAAAAGAAAGCATTGGCTTCAAAATTATGTTCAAAACTGCGGAAATCCATATTGGCAGAACCTACAGAAGCCACTTCATCATCGGATACAATGAGTTTGGAATGCAAAAATCCGGCTTTATACATATACACTTTTACACCGGCAGCCATCAGTTCATCCAGATAAGACAATGACCCCATGTGTGTAAGGAAAGTATCCGCACGTTCGGGAATCATCACCCTTACATCCACTCCTGCCAGTGCCGCTGTCTGAAAGGCATTCATTACCTCTTCAGTAGGAAGGAAATAAGGGCTCTGCACATAAATGTAACGCTGTGCATTACAAATGGCCAATACCACTCCCTGCATAATATCCTTCCACTCACCTACCGGATCGGATGTCACAATCTGAGCCACTACATTTCCTTCTTCGCGCATTTTCGGAAAATATTCTGCCGAAGTAAGCAATGTGCGGTCTATGGCATACCAGTCTGTAAGAAAAGAAGTTTGCAGTCCATAAACCGCTTTTCCCGACAGGCGCACATGAGTATCTCTCCACCTCCCCCATGAAAAGCCCCGGATATACCGCTCTGCAATATTCATTCCTCCGATAAAGCCAACCCTCCCATCAATAATGGCAATCTTCCGGTGGTTCCGGTAATTCACTTTACTGGTAAACAAAGGAAAACGTACTTTCAGGAACCCCAGCACTTCGATTCCCTCACACAACATCTGGTCGTAAAACAGCCGGTCTACCTTCCAGCATCCCACGTCGTCGTACAACAGACGCACCTTCACTCCTTCACGAGCCTTATCTATCAGCAAATCGCGCAACAGACGACCTACTGCATCGTTCTCAAAAATATAGAATTGCAAATGGATGTGATGCCGTGCACCGGCTATTGCCTTAATCAGCGCCTGCAACATCGAATACCCGTCGGTATAAATTTCCATTTTATTCCCGCCAAAAGGCAATGCCTTGTTCACCCGTTTAAAGAAAGCCATCAGTCTCGGCTTACCGGTTTCATCCTGCAAGGACTCCTGCGACTGATATTCAGCCATCGGACGCTTGCTGAGACGGATATAACGCTTCCTACTTATCAGGCGTTCCTTACGTGTACTCCTTCCAAAAAAGAAATAGAATATCAGTCCGACAACAGGAAAGAAAAACAAAACCAGAATCCATGTCATGGTCTTGATAGGGCTCCGGTTGTCCAGTATCAGAGAAAATATGGTGAAGAGGACAATGAAAAAATACAATATATAAAAAAAAGTCCCGAAAATCTCACTCCAAGCTATTCCATCCATACAGATATCTATATTAATTGGACATTGCGACAGAAATAATGAAAAGCCATATGCAAAGCCTCCTCCTGTCTTTTCCCAAAGTTACACAAAAAAGATGAAAATACAAGAAGTGACAAACTCTGTATTATCGCCGACGGTGCAGGCTGTACAGCCGACGACGTTGAATACAAAAACGGCGTCGCCAACTATAAAGCCGACGACGCCGATTGAAATATAGTTCTGTTACCTTACAGTATGAATAACCGAATCAAACCTTAAAAACGGCGATGACGCGGTCCGGGACCACCAAACGCAGGTCCTCCGGCAGGACGAGGAGCTCCCTTACCACCGAACAAATTAAGACGATAAATAAAATGTACCATACAATAGCTGTAAATAGCATTGTATTCTATATCCTTACGCATGGCTGCCGTAATGGTACGGCTGATATTACTCTGATTACGCAGAATATCATAGAACTGAAGACTTACCGTAGCTGCATTTCCTTTCAGAAAATCCTGAGAAATCTGTGCATTCCAAATCAATTCATCGCGGTTCATGCTGGCATCTGCATATCCACGGCGTGAATTCTGTGAAAGATCGGTCGATACCGACATATTCCACGGAAGACGTACATTGGTGCTGGCACCATAAGAGAACTGATACGTATCCATATTGTTGCTCTCCTGATAATTATTGCGCGAATGAGTATAACTGATAGAACCATTCAGCGAGAACTCCCACCAGTCGTTACGGTACGTACCACGCAAACGTTCGCTCAAAAGCAACTGTTTGGTAGTATTCTTATCGGCATCAGTCGTCACATCCTTATCACTGATGTAGCTCACCATATTGCTATAGTTTGCCATGGTAAACGTATTGATGGTATACTTCTTATTACGCAAAGCCGTATTGGTACCCATCACTCCAAACACATTCCAGTTTCCGTTGATATTTTCCGGCATGGTTTCCGTACCTCCGGTAGAAGAATTATACGTTCTGCGGCTACTGATATCATTAATCATATTCTGGAAACGTACATGCGAGAACATACCACGTTGCGTTTCGGCATTAAAGAAATTGTATTCCAACTTGAACTCATTGGTAAAAGTAGGCTTCAGGCCTGGATTTCCCACCTTTACATTCAGCGGATCTGTATCATCCTTTATCGGCAGCAAGTCAACCATATCGGGCTGTGAACTTCGTCCACGGTATTCCAACTCCAGACGGCTTGTCTTAGAAAAGTTATAGCGGAAACGGAATGTCGGCGTAAAATTGAAGACATGACGTACCGTATCTACATTATATTCTCCCTTCTGATAAGTAAGCGTAGAACTCTGTGGCTGGAAAGAGACACCCGCATTAAGCTGCATCTTCTCACGTACCCAGCGCAAAGCAAGATCGACCTGATGATTATAATAATTATAAGTTGCATTCTTGCTCAAGTCCGGATTCAATACTCCTTGGTCTCCCACCTCATCATGTATATTCCATCCATCGGGCATGTCGTAAGTGAAATTATCCGTAGTAGAATGTTTATACTGGAAGTTATAACTCAACTGCAAGAATCCTCCCTTGAAAATGGGTTCACTATACATCAAGCGAGCACTGTAATCCGATGTTTTGGTCGGTGTATTGATATAACGGCGAAGCTCTTCGTAACGCTCCTCATCAGTCTGTTGGAAATACTCGGTCAGCGAAGTAGAGAACTGTTCACTACTGCTGTTGGTATAATTGTATTTACCACGGAAAGTAAGACTACGACCATTGTCAGACAAACGACGGTTGACCATCAACGAACCTCCTGCAGTTACATCGTCTCCGGTTGTAAGCGAATTTTTAACAATCGTATTGACAACAATTTCCTCGGGTACCAAATCAGTCACCTGCCCGGATGACAACAATTCATCCGTAGAGTATCCGGGATCTTCATTAAATGTATACGAGTTGACATTATTGGTATTATCCGTTTTTCCATACTTTACACGCGGACGAAAGATTAAAGTAGTAAGCGTATCCGGATGCCATTCAATACGGAAGTCGGCTGTAAGATTGGTTGTTTTGTTACGTGTATGGTCGAATGCATTCTGAAACGAACTATTTTCTGTAGAAACAAAAGTTTCTGAAGACTGCTTGCTCAGCATATCCGCATCCTTGTAGTTAAAGTTCACACTACCACCAGCTTCCAGCTTTTCGTTCTTTGTAGCAAAGTTAAATCCTCCCATTTTAATGGCAGTCAGCCCATTCTCCTTACGCCAGTGTCCACCGCCACCGCCTCCGGGAAATCCATTATCGTTTACATTATTGGCCGAACCGATGACAGTAAACTGATTGGAGCCCTTAAAATAATTCAGCATCAGTTTTCCACTATAACGGTCTTTGTTTCCACCAGCCAAATCGGCATTTCCAAACCAACCTTTATTCATACCTGGCTTCACAGTAAGGTCGAGCACGGTTTCCTCTTCTCCGTCATCAACTCCCGTGACACGGGCCAAATCAGACTGTTTGTCATACGCACGCACCTTATCAATGATGTTCACCGGCAGGTTTTTCATGGCAATATTCGGATCGTCAGCAAAAAACTCCTGACCGTCTATCATGATTTTCTTGATTTCTTTTCCGTTGATGGTAATCTTTCCGTTTTCATCAATTTCTGCCCCAGGTAATTTTTTCACCAACTCCTCCAGTGCAGACCCCTCGGGTACACGGTATGCCGAACTATTGTATACCAACGTATCTGCCACCGCAGTCACTTCCGGTGCCTGTGCCACAATCACAGCTTCATCCAGCATAATGGCATCGGAGTGCAACTCGATTTTCCCCAACCGGAGTTGAGGAACATTACGTGTCAGTACAACTGATTTAAATGTAGGAGAATATCCTACAAAAGAAACCTTCAACAAATATTTTCCAGGACGAGCCGACAAGGAAAAATTCCCATCCAAATCGGTCACATTACCGGTTATCATCGTACTATCTTTCAATGAAAGAATCTGAACCGTAGCCTGCATTACAGGCGATTGATCATCCCCATCTACCACAGTGCCCGATATACTATTCTTTCCCCCTTTGTTTTGTGCCCACACAGCTCCCCAGCCAAACAGCAGCAAAACCACTAAAACCCAATTTTTCATTCTTCTGTTCTTTCTTGTTTCAATGTGAGTTTGACTTTTCAAACTCCAAAAGGTTTAATGTATCTTCCCCTTTTTTCTATTTATTTTCTTCTGAACATCTTTTCCATGCGACGCTTCTGCAAGAAAAATTCCCAAACGAGTACATTCAGAACCATATATACAATTCCCACTGAATTATCGGCCACCTGCAAGTCTCCCTCTACTGCACCTTTCACCAGCAGAACTATATAATAAAGTCCCCACACATATAGCGCATATTGCATAGCCTTGCTGCGTAAAGAAGCGGCCTCCGCATCTTCTTCTTTTGCTTTGGCCAGAAAAACCATAAACAAAGAAAGCCAGATAACCAGTTTCATACTCATTTTTACATACAACAGGTTTGTATCGTCAACCATTCCAAACATATACATCAGAAGCGGTACAAATACAGACAATATCAATAGGGCATATCCTATTATTCTACACGATGCAGGCAATATTCCTTTCATAATACACTTTTTTAGTTATTTGCCACAAAATTAATTAAACAGAAGTAAACCCACATTCTCTTCTGACTTTTTTTCTATTTTTGCAGGAAAAACAAGATAATCATGAGTAAACAAGATGTCATTATTTGCCGGAATTTGGAAACGGATCTGCAACAGGCCGTAGCCCAATGCCCACACGATAAATTATTTATATTGACCGACGAACATACCCATCAATATTGTCTTCCTCTGCTTGAACAACTGCCTTTTCTTAAAAATGCTACTGAAATCTGTATCGGAGCAGAAGATGTTCACAAGAATCTGGATACCTTGAGTGAGGTATGGAACGCTCTAAGCACACAGGGAGCCACCCGACACTCACTAATGATAAACCTGGGAGGAGGAATGGTAACCGACCTCGGAGGATTTGCTGCCGCCACTTTCAAGCGTGGTATTCAGATGATTAACATACCAACTACTCTGCTCGCTATGGTGGATGCCTCGGTAGGCGGAAAAACCGGGATCAATTTCAACGGGTTGAAAAATGAAATCGGTGTATTTGCCTCTGCTTCCAGCGTACTGATAGACTGTAATTTTCTGAAATCGCTGGATCATGCCAATATTTTGTCGGGATATGCAGAAATGCTGAAGCACGGCCTCATCAGTCAACCCGAACATTGGAGCGAACTGGTATGCTTCGATATGGAACACATTGATTATACCCACCTTCAGACATTGGTCGGTCAATCGGTTGCCATCAAGGAAAATATCGTAGAACAAGATCCGTTTGAAAAGGGTATACGCAAGGCACTGAATTTGGGACATACCATCGGACATGCCTTCGAAAGTTTTGCATTGAAGAAAGGACAGCCGGTATTACACGGTTATGCCGTAGCCTGGGGTATTGTATGCGAATTGTATTGTTCGCACTTGAAAGTGGGATTTCCAAAAGAACAGATGCGCCAGACTATCTCTTTCATAAAAGAAAATTACGGTAAACTTCCATTCAGTTGCAAGGATTATGAAACTTTATACGAACTGATGAAGCATGACAAAAAAAACACTTCTGCCGAAACTGTGAATTTCACACTGCTGGGAGGAATCGGAGACATCCGCATCAACCAAACGGCAAGTAAAGAAGAAATTTTTGATATGCTGGACTTTTATTGTGAGACAATGGGGTAAACCTGTAAACTAGCGTTTTATGTACAAGAGAATGCTCTTCTAAAACCACTTTTCTACTCATCTCTACAATGGATTTATCCACATCCCTGTTCATAAATGAATAATAAAAAAGTAGGTTAAAAGTTTGCTGTTTTAAAATAAAGCGCTACCTTTGCACTCGCAATTCGGGGTGTAGCTCAGCCCGGTTAGAGTACGCGTCTGGGGGGCGTGTGGTCGCTGGTTCGAATCCAGTCACCCCGACTGGTAAAAAGGCTTGATAATCAATATCAAGCCTTTTTTATTCTTACCATATACCGGTTTAATCTAAAGAATTATTTGAATCATATGACATTCAATGTCATTCTATATCGCCCATGAATTTCACACTCTCCTCTGTTCTCACTACAATAATAAGTTCCACTGAAGATTCCTTCTACCTGAACTCCATCTTTCACCTCCTTAATAGAATTGACATAATGTTTTCCATCCATCAATCCATAAAAAGTACCATCTGCATAAATTTCCAACTCCGTAACTAAAGTGAAATTTTCTACGTCAAACTCACCTTCCCAAATATTCCCGAAATCATATTTATGTAAACACTCTCCTGTTTTAGCAAACTCCCAATCTGCTTTTCTCGCAAAATGACCGATACTTGGCATAAAAGAGAAACCATACTTTTCAAATGCATCGATAGATACATTTGTTATCGTAATACCACGTCCCTCACTATCTGTAAAAACATCTTCAAGAAATACATATCCAAACACCGGAATTGACTCTTTATACGTTTTACCATTGAAGGTCAGCTCTATGAAATCTGAATTCCCCTCCCAATTATCATCTCCACCACAGGATGTAAATGAAAATGGCAGTAATGTCAGCAATGCAATAAACAAGTAATCAGCAAATGTTTTCATAACTATTAGAATTAATATTTATATCTTCTCCCATAAACAATGAGAGTTTCACCAACAACTCCATATTGATGTTTCGTATATATGCAACGTTTGATTCATTAGGCAATCAAAGTTATTCAATCTTCAATAAATGTACAATAATTTTGATTTATAAAAAATAAATAGATGATGATATAATTTGTCAGTATTGAATATAGTACCAGAGCAAACTTTTTATGAACACTTTTATTACAGTATTTCTCTATTTTTTAAAGAACATTGAAAATACTATATAATTAAGGTATATATCAAAAAAACAATAGCCTTAAAACTGGATTCAAAAAAAACATAATATTTCCAACAGACAGAAATAAAATTATTTATTATCTATTTTTAATAATAGCATCCAAGTATTATAAAGCTTATAAGATTAAAAATGCTGAGAAAACAAGGAATAACAAACAAGCACCCTTATTCTTAATATTTTTGAAACAAGAATCCATCTCTGACTACAATAGTATAACAGATAAACAATATTCCACGTATTTTATAAAATAATTTATAAATATTTCTTTGTTTAATAAAAAAAGAATATATTTGTGAGTAAAATAAACAATACACTAAGAAACGATAAGAGATGTTATAAGAAAGAGAAATCATCCATCTTATAAACAAAAACCAGTAGCCTTTCAGGAAAAACAGAAAAAGACACATATAATAAGTTTAAAGCAATAACCGACCTCATAAACATATGAAAAAGATAGATTTTAGAAACTTAGCAGAACAGTACAGAACTGAATTAATGGATAATGTACTTCCTTTTTGGCTAAAGCATTCACAAGACAAAGAGTTTGGCGGATACTTTACCTGCCTAAACCGAAACGGTGATGTATTTGATACCGATAAATTCATTTGGCTACAAGGACGAGAAGTATGGTTGTTTGCCATGCTATATAATAAAGTAGAAAAAAGACAAGAATGGCTAGACTGTGCCATTCAAGGCGGTGAATTTCTGAAAAAATACGGCCATGACGGTAACTACAACTGGTATTTTTCACTCGACCGTACAGGAAAACCTCTGGTTGAACCTTATAACATCTTTTCTTATACATTTGCAACAATGGCTTTCGGCCAATTGAGTTTAGCAACCGGCAAACAAGAATATGCCGACATCGCAAAAAAAACATTCGATATTATTCTTTCCCAAGTAGATAATCCGAAAGGGAAATGGAACAAACTTCACCCTGGAACTCGTAATTTAAAAGGATTTGCCCTTCCTATGATTCTTTGTAATCTTGCATTGGAAATCGAACATTTGTTGGATGAAAACTTCCTGGTAGAAACGATGAACACCTGTATTCACGAAGTAATGGAGGTATTCTACCGTCCGGAATTAGGAAATATCATTGTAGAAAATGTATTAACAGATGGCTCTTTATCTGATTCTTTCGAAGGTCGTCAAGTCACGCCCGGACATGCTATCGAAGCAATGTGGTTTATTATGGATTTAGGTAAACGCCTAAACCGCCCGGAACTGATAGAAAAAGCTAAAAACATTACACTTACCATGATTGACTATGGCTGGGACAAAGAGTATGGAGGTATCTATTATTTCATGGATCGCATGGGCAATCCTCCGCAGCAACTGGAATGGGACCAAAAACTATGGTGGGTACATATAGAAACCTTAATTTCTTTGCTGAAAGGATATCGTCTTACAGGTGACTCTAAATGCTTGGAATGGTTTGAAAAAGTACATGAGTATACCTGGAGTCACTTTAAAGACCAGGAATATCCAGAATGGTATGGATACCTGAACCGCCGTGGTGAAGTGCTGCTACCATTAAAGGGTGGAAAATGGAAAGGATGCTTCCACGTACCAAGAGGACTTTATCAATGCTGGAAAGTCTTGGAAGAATTAGTATAAACAGAAAGCAGAGAAAGCCATGAAAACAAATCTAATAAAATGGAGCGCACTGATGATACTAATATGTATCTTATCTGGATGTCAAAATAACACAAATGGAGATAATGCTGTAATGCATCGGCTGTGTGAGCGACTTTTTCCACAACATTCTGATCATTTTATCTTTCAATGTATAAAAGATACAACATCTACAGATTGGTATAGTGTAGAATCTATAGATGGAAAAATTCAAATCTGCGGCAATAACAACAACTCACTGGCAGTAGAGTTAAATCATTATTTAAAATATTACTGCCATACCAATGTTTCATGGTATGCCGACGATGAAGTTAAAATGCCCGAATCTTTGCCTGAAGTCAAGGAAAAAGTTACTTCTCATGCAAAATGCTCAAATCGCTTTTTTCTGAACTATTGTACCTTTGGCTATACATTACCTTATTGGAAATGGGAAGACTGGGAACGTTTGATAGACTGGATGGCCCTAAATGGTATAACTATGCCACTGGCTATCTCAGGCCAGGAATCGGTTTGGTATAAAGTATGGTCTAAATTAGGACTGACAGACGAACAAATCCGGAGCTATTTTACAGGCCCGGCTCATTTGCCCTGGCACCGTATGTCGAATGTAGATTATTGGCAAAGTCCGTTACCAACTTCATGGCTGGAAGGTCAGGAAAAACTTCAAAAACAAATCTTGCAAAGAGAACGAGAATTTGACATGACTCCTGTTTTACCGGCTTTTTCCGGACATGTACCTAAAGAATTGAAAGAGCTATATCCAGATGCAAAGATTCATCAGATGAGTCAATGGGGAGGATACGACGAACAATATCGCAGCCATTTCATCGAACCAATGGATACATTGTTTACAACAATCCAGCAAATGTATCTGAAAGAACAGACTGCCATGTATGGAACCGACCACATCTATGGCATTGATCCTTTCAATGAAGTAGATTCTCCGAACTGGAATGAAAAATATCTGTCGGATGTATCAGAAAAGATTTATGAATCTATCCGTCAGGTAGACGAAGAAGCGACCTGGTTACAAATGACATGGATGTTCTATCACAGCAAAGAAAAGTGGACACAACCGCGTATCCGTTCTTTTCTTGAAGCAGTACCAAAAGACAAGTTGATTCTTCTTGACTATTATTGCGACAGCACTGAAATATGGCGTGAAACAGAAAAATATTATGGAAAACCGTATATGTGGTGTTATCTCGGCAACTTTGGTGGCAACACAATGATGGTTGGCAATTTAGATGACGTTGATTTCAAAATAAACAGACTTTATACGGAAGGAGGAGACAACGTATATGGATTGGGAGTAACACTGGAAGGTTTTGATGTAAACCCGTTAATGTACGAATTTGTCTTCGACAAAGCTTGGGATTGTCCTGTGACTACCAAAGAATGGATACACAACTGGGCTCTTTCCAGAGGTGGAAAAGAAAGCAAACATGTAGTGAAAGCGCGGGAATTGCTGCACCAGAAGATCTATACCAAGCATGCAACTTGCGGACAGGCTGTATTGATGAATGCAAGACCGATGCTGGTAGGTACAGACAGCTGGAATACATATCCTGATATTCATTATAAGAATGTTGAATTATGGGAAATCCTTGAAGAGCTGCTGCAAGCAGGTGAACTGGATAACACCGGATACCGTTATGATGTGGTGAATGTAGCAAGACAAAGCTTAGGTAATCTTTTTTCAGACTTCAGAGAAGCATTTACTGCTGAATATCAAAAAAAGAATTTAACAGGAATGGAATTATGGGCTGCCAGAATGGACACATTGCTGTTGGATATGGATCGCCTGCTATCTACAGAGGAAAACTTCCGCATCGGAAAATGGATTCAAGATGCAAAAGACTGGGGAAAAGATGAAACTGAAAAATCGTATTATGAAGAGAATGCACGCTGCATACTGACTGTATGGGGACAAAAAGCGACCCAGCTCAACGACTATGCAAACAGAGGATGGGGTGGATTGACCAAAGATTTCTATCGTATGAGATGGAATAAATTCACTTCTTCTGTAACAGCAGCGGTTAAAGCAGGTCAGCAATACGACGCGAAAGCATTTTACGATATGATAACAGAAGCAGAATATCAGTGGACTTTGCAAAGTAAAGATTATCCGCTGGTTTCCGGTGAATCTCCCTTTGTCGTAGCTCAAGAACTATTCAATAAATATAAGCATTACTTCGACTGAGAGTTGATAACTAAAATACAAACATGGTAATAACAAATCTAAGTGAATGAATTATCAAACGAGAAAAATTGCAGTATTCATTTTTAAATTTATTTCTTATGGTGTCAGATTTACGAAGAAAATTTTTCTTAAGACAGGGAATAATCTTGACATGCAGCTTTTTGCCTCTGGCAGATGTTAATGCAAACTTTATTCCGAACACTTTCTCCTCTCACGGGGATATGGTTGATCAGGCTAATAGTCAAAAAGATATTACAGGTAAAGTTCTTAATGAAGTAGGAGAACCTATTCCGGGAGCTTCCATCCTAGTAGAAGGAAGTTCACGCGGTGTTATTACAGATTTAGACGGTATATTTACAATCAAGGTATCACCGACCGACAAACTTATAGTCTCATTCCTTGGAATGGAATCTCAAACTATTACAGTAGGAAATCAGACAAATCTGGTTGTAAAAATGGCACCTAAAGTTGCAGAACTTTCCGAAGTAACTGTTGTTGCTTATGGTAAACAGCGTAAGGCCAGTGTAATTGGTGCCATCAATACCATTTCTACAAGTGAGTTGAAAACCCCTGTTGGTAAACTGAGTTCCGGATTGGCAGGACAATTAGCAGGTTTAGTCGTTATGCAACGCTCAGGAGAACCGGGTGCAGGTGCAGATTTCTGGATACGCGGTATCAATACTTTTGGCGCAAACAATAAACCTCTGGTGTTAGTCGATGGTATTGAACGTGAACTAGACTTGGTAGACCCGGAAGATATCGCTTCTTTCTCTATCTTGAAAGATGCTACAGCTACTGCTCTTTATGGTGTACGTGGTGCAAACGGTATTGTATTAATCACCACCAAACGAGGAAGTGAATCGAAACCCAGAATCAGCGCTAAAGTTGAATATGGAATGGCAAGCCCTACCCGATTGCCCGAATTGGCAAACGCCAGCCAGTGGATTGACTATTACAATGATATTAACCTGGAGGCATCAGGACGTTTGGCTATCCAGCCTTCTGAAAAAGCCATGTACCTGAATGGTACCGACCCAGATCTTTATCCAAATGTAGACTGGATGAAGACCATTTTCAAAGATCGCAGCCATTCAATAAGATCCAATGTCAGTGTTACAGGAGGTTCACCCAAAGTACGTTATTACGTAGGAGGCTCTTACTATTCTGAAGGCAGTATTATGAATATGGCCGACAAGAGCCGTTATGACGCCTCAATGAATTACAGCAAGTTTAATTTCCGAACGAACATAGATATAAACATTACTTCTTCTACAGAATTAGGTTTGTCTTTGTCTAACCAATATGAAATAACCAATCGTCCGGGAGCTGATTTGGCTGATTTATATGCTTATACTATCATTAGTGTCCCGTTAAAATCGAGACAAATTAATATTAATCAAACAATCCCGGA